>JACCDW010291668.1_pt1 | contig 20009 bp, 17 predicted proteins | sample 7449781 | NCBI WGS metagenome assembly JACCDW01 (sample SAMN15323449, study PRJNA562643) | freshwater metagenome | isolation source: river surface water | place: USA:Blue River Watershed | collected 2017-08-18
AGAGGAAGATTCCCTATACACCGGGTTCTCATTCGATCATTCAGACATTGATTCAGAAGAAGTGGATCGATGGATTAGGTGTTGATATAGAGAAGCCTATTGTGAGGGGAGAGGGAGGTGGGATTATACCTAGGGTCCTTTGGCCTGGGCCTCAAATGGGGGAAGGAGGAAAGAAAGAGGATTGCAAATGTAATATCTGTTTTGACTATGAGTATCAGGATGAAAGTCACGTCCAGAAACAGGAAGTGGAAGAGGCTGAGGGAGAAGCTGAGGAAGAGGCTGAGGGAGAGGCTGAGGAAGGGGCTGAGGAAGAGGCTGAGGAGCAAGGTGAGAATCCGATCGATCGAGAGATTGCGGAGATCATCCAAAAGAAGAGAGAGAATACTTACTTTATCAAGTGCAGATCGTGTGTGGCGATCTATCACAATCACTGTCTTTATGATTACTATAAGAATAACATTCATCCACATCACGGGAATCCGAACAATAACATCAAGTGTTGTTGCTGTCGCAACAGTGGGTTCTGTTATATGTAAGATTGCAGGATGATCTGTTATATAGAAGATGATGATAGTTTAGGATAATCGAGATAAGCTCAGAGTGTATTACCAGGTATGGTAATGAAATTGATAGATAATATGATTTTATAGATACATTTTATGTATAAAATCGAAAGAGCCTTGTTGTTTGAAAGAGAGAGAAATTTCGTTTTGAGTCAAAAAAAGGACTTTTCAGAGAGTCCAAAAATGACTAAGAAGGAGACGTTTTGCAGTTTTTACGGCAGAATGCAGATAAAGTAATGATATCAACAGTTTTATGTACTTTTATATGTTATTGTAGTATATATTTATTACCATATATGGTAATCACTTTCATCTGTAATACACTATGTGTTCATATCGCTTGATTTGATGCAGTAGTGATCAAGTAGCATCATTTGCGAAGTCACAGTAATACCGAAAACACCAACTTTTTAGGTCCTCAAAAAAAAGAGGCACAGATCAAGATGTTTGGGAAATTTTTACGGCGAGCTTTTAAAAGTTGATGTTTTCGGTATTACAGTAACTTCGCAAAAGAGGGTTTTTATGTCATCTGATCTCAATATGATCAAAGTGGACTATATATGATATATAGTTATGTAGATATAATATTATTACTGAGTATGGTAGCAATCATAACATATATTATATCATAACTGTATATTGTTTTACGCAATTATATGCATTTTACGTAAATTGTGATACTTTACGGCGCTTATCTATCAAATCTTAAGATCAAGATCTGATCTAGGTCTCTTTAAAACGGGTTGAATGACCTTATATGAAGTGAATCTTAAGAGAGAGATCGAAGTCAAGTCTAATGAGAGAGGATCGAAGTCTCATTGGATGAAGTGAATCTTAAGAGAGAGATCGAAGTCAAGTCTTTGATAAGAAAATTTCGTTTTGAGTCAAAAAAAGGACTTTTTAGAGAGTCCAAAAATGACCAAGAAGGAGACATTTTGCAGTTTTTACGGCGAAATGATGAATAATACTAAGAATTTCACTCTCATATACTACATTACAGTGTTACATACTATGATTTTGTTACCATATCTGGTAATAAACTTATTGTATAAATTGGAGAAACATATATTGCTTGATTTGATGTAGTAGTGACCGATTATCATCATTTGCGAAGTCACAGTAATACTGAAAACATCAACTTTTTAGGTCCTCAAAAAAAAGAGACACAGATCAAGACGTTTGGGAAATTTTTACGGCGAGCTTTTAAAAGTTGATGTTTTCGGTATTACGTAAACTTCGCAAAGTGATACCAAGTGATACCAAGTGATACCAAGTGATACATAAGTGATATTAATATATACGACTAATAACTATCTTATTGTATTACTGATTATGGTAATAGATTTTACACCTGATTAGTCATACTTTTCTTATTCTGTGTTTATAACTTGATAAAGAACGTAAAAGTATAGGAAAGTTGAGGAAAGTTATCTCGTTTCAGCTAAATATATAATCTATAGATGATAAGTAGATAACATTCAACATCTCTTACAGAAGATTACCATAGATGGGTGTTGTAAAAGTTACGAAAGATAACTCTTTCTATCTATGTCATCGATGTCTTGAGCCATTCCATCAGAAATCGGACATATACCGTCATCTTAATCGCAAAAAGAAATGTTGTTCAACATACTCTTGTTCTCTTACAGATGATGATATTGAAATTAAGTCGTTGAAGAGGTATTATTTTGAAGGAGAAACAACCATACCTACACTAACTATCAAACAGAAAGAGAGACTTGCTGTGGAGTATCATCACGAATTGAACATCATACCATCATCTTTCTTTAAAAAAGGAGTAAGCCAACGATCTGTAAAGAGTTCAAGTAAACCAAAACCCGTTTTGGCTTCCGATAGTGGTGGCGGTTGCAGTGCTCTTGAGAAGTCATCAACAGGGAATCTACTTGCTGATCTCTCTGCACCCAAAGCTCCATCTGTCTCTTATGTATATACAGACCCACATCCTACCAAGGCTAAAGATAGTGATAGTGATACAGATGGTAATGAAGATGATAAGGATGATGGATTAAAAAGTGATCATCTTAGCCCATTCGATTCCATTGACTTTGATGAAATTCTTAAACAATCATCTACAAAAACGATTGAAGACTATGTATATATCAACGACGATGGTGAGAAGGTGTATCGATGTTTGCTATGTGACTCTATCTTTAAAAAGAAACGAAGTCTGCTTAATCATCTAAAAACCATTAAGACGTGTATCTCTCGACTATCTACACAAACAACCTTGATCAATCACAAGAAGCTAATCAACGTCAGCAAAAAAGCAAACAATCCTAACCAATCCGTAAAAGAGATGATCGGATCTATAATGAACGCATTACCTTGCAAAGAGTCTTACGAAAAAACGCTTGAATCCGTTAGTACAAATAGTGGCTACAAAGAGTCACTTTTTAACCCAGAAGGGTGTAAACAGGCTACAAGCCCCGATCATTCGATGATTTTACAGCAAATCGAAGATATGCAGAAGGTAGTTGCTGCATTTTCAAAAGCTGTCATTCGTCAAGATGCAAAGCAAGTAACCATCAACAATACCCAGAACATCAATAATAACAACATCAACAATACCCAGAACAATAGTGTTAAACCGAAGATCCAACTTGAGTTAAGGGACTTCTTTAAAGATGACTATGAGTATGTTCATATCAAAAACAAGGAGGTCTTTAATGAAGCATTCTTTGAACATAAGAACTTCCTAACTCACATCCTCAGTAATGATGTTAACAAAAACATCTACTTCAAAAATGGGTATGCATACCTCTTTGCCGGGGGTCAGATCATCCGCATTCCCAATGACAAAGCTGGATACATTTTGATGGAAAAAATGTTCACTACAATGGGGTCATTTCTGCGTTCAAATGCCCTTATCAACGCAGATGACTATGACCATATCATTCGTCTCTTCTCTGTCGAAAAGCTCAAGTACCTCAATGACACCATCTACAAAAGTTATGATGTAAAGACTCGTCAGTATCTTCCGGATGCAGTCAGTTTACGTCGGACCCGTGATAAGTACCTCTATGATGTGACAGAATCAACCAACAAGTTCAAAGAGAGAACAAAGGAGATCTTCCAGCAAAAAGCTACAGGCAGTTGTCCCGAACAATGTCCAACTCATAAGATTCATATTCCTGGCTTTATCGCTACTCGGCTTCGCAACCAAGGATTCGATGATGATTAGGGAATGCGAAGCTCCAGTAAAATCATTACCATCTTACTATTTTATTCATAAAATAGTGATATTCGTTTGATTCGTTGACAATCTTATCTTCGGTCTAAGTAGATGAAGAACGATTTGATTCAAGAAAATGCCTACTGGGTTCAAGCTTACCAAGACAAACTCTTGCCTTCTCTGTCCACAATGTCTTCATATCTTCCATCAAAAGTCGGATATGAAACGCCATCTGGAGCGAACGAGAGAGTGTCCTGACGCTTATCTCTGCACTCTTTCCAAAGAGGAGATCCATCGAAAGGCATACAATATATACTACTTCCATAATGGGATCTCTTTGACGGATCTAACCAATCGTCATAAGATTCATTTAGTCAATCAATATGATGAAGAGGTGAATGTGATCTATGATCTAAATGAGATCCATAAGGGTCCGCCGAAAGTCGATGTAGAAGTTGATCCAGAAGATGAGCCTGAGACCAAGCCTAAGAAGACGATCCAAGACTACATCGTTGAAGTAGATGGTGTCAAAAAGTATCAATGTGATCGGTGTCTCAGTAACTTTACTTGCAAGCGAAACCTCTTATACCACTTTCAAAGCTTACTCTCTTGTGACACCCAGATGAAAACAAAGATCATTCACGATGCCCTCCAACAGATCCAAAAAGCTTCTGCTTCTGTCCCAGATCCTGTTCCTGTTCCTGTTCCTCTTCCCAAACTCAGAGACTTCATCTATGATAACTACGACTATAGCCATATTCCCAAAGAGCTCGCTCTGGGTGATTGTTCCAAGGTTTTTATGCATCATCAATTTTTATCTGCATTACTGAAGAACGATGTGAACAAGAATGTTTATATTGATGGAAGTATGGAAGGGAAGTATGCATACTTTTACACCAATGGACAAATCAAGCGCGCACCCATCGAAAAGATCGCCTATCATCTGATGGATAAGCTCGCCCGAACCGTCGAGTCCTACATTCGTACCAATCCCCTTGTCAATGCTGATGACTTGGCCCATATCATCCGCTATTACTCCGTCGAAAAGCTTAAGTACGCTATGGACACGCCTCAACGCGATTATGATATGAAGAATCAAGAATATATACCTAAAAGTGTACTCTATTACCGTACTCGAGAACATTATCAAGGTATCCTTACCCAAAGTATTAATATCCCCAAAGATACCACCATTCAGCTCTTTAAAGATGTGATGCTCCATATGGAAGATCACGAAGAGGAGAATTTGATCACAGAGGGTGAGATCGATCTTCCCGAATACTATCAACCTACCCGCCTCCGCTACGCTACCCCAAGGATCAAATCGTAAGATCTGATCAATCTTTACTCATCTTATCTTATCATTTTATGAATGAACTCTCTTCATAAAATCATTTTATACATAAATACCAACACATACACCGACAGTCCAGATGATTACGAATATTCCACGCCGGCAAGTCCATCAAAGATATTGAGCCGATTGTAGCTCTTCGCATAGATCGTGATGATCGGGTCAATCAACTCCGGGCTAATGTTAAGATAGAGCTGCTTGCTCGCAAACGCGCTCATATTGCAAACGCCCGATGGCTGCCACGCCTCCGGCCGCAGTGCAAAGGGATAGACATAGATATAGTTATTCGGAACCGTTGTATGATACTTGAGCGGCATCACCTGGCGATAGAAGATATTGTCCTTCGTCTCCACGATATCTGACCCTTCCAACCTCAATTTTCCGCTAATCATCGGATCCGAGCCATTCACCTCACCATTCTTGTAAGATTGTGTGCTGAAGTTAAACCACTCATTGCCGCCATAGGGATAGATCGATAAGACCGAGCTGTTTTGAATGACCCAAATGATCTCTTTCACAGGCCGATAGAAGTCGAGATCGATCCATTGCTGTGTGTTGACCCCCGAAGATTGGCCATCGGGGAGTGGACCATTTGTCGATAGAGAAACCGCATTTACTTGAACCTGCTCAATCAGATAAGTAATCGGACCCGAGGCAAACCGGAACTTCTCCTCCTCATCTAGATAGATATAATCAACTTCCAGGTGGGCCGAGGTCATCGAGACCGTGGCAAGATCATTCGGATTCATCGGATTACCATCCGATGAGATAATCAACTCATCCACTGGCCTGAAAAGGAATTGTAGTCGGACTGTCGCTCCTTGAAGCGCGACGAGGGGAAGGGCGAGGCCCATATTCGTGCAAAACCAGAACTGAAGAGGAATGTATAGATTAAGCGCATCATCATTAGCGAGGTTGATAGGAGAATTGCACTTGCCGATCAAAGAGTTGAACGCCTCCCGCTTACTCGCATCCACGGTCAGCTCGCTCCAAATCTCCATCCACATTCCATACTGGCGATCTACTAAGATATCTCCAATGTAAATATCCACATACTTGATCAGGGCGTGGCCAACTGCATTGACCCAGTAGTAAGAGATGAGATTTCCGGTCGTCTCATCCTCATACGCATACTCTTTGAGAGAGGGAAGACGGACGTGAAGGTAAACTTGGCTCATCATCTCACCGATTCGGTCAATCTCGCAGTAGACCTTCTTGCCAAAGTCGACGCTTCCAGTGAAGTACTGAGAGATGTTTTCAATGGCGAAGTTGGCATACTTCCGATAGACGGCGTTGAAGAACTGGATGCAGGGATTGCCGATCATATTCCCGGCCTCGTCATAATCATTGCTTGTGAGATAGTGGTTTTGGGCATCTGTCCCGTGCAAGACTAAGAATCCTGAGGGCATTTTATCAATAAAAGATCTATCTATAGATCATACTATTTCTTTATGCATAAAGCGCCTATTAGATCATTCCCTATCTAAAGGCTTTTCATCCAAAAAAGAGATAGATGGATAAAAGCAAAGAGTAAAGAGAATGATCCGGCAAAACAAGGATATGACGGCGACGCATATGCGGGTTACAGGGGATGCCCAAGTGACTGAGATCGTGGGTGCCGATGACGTGACATATAGCAACTCTGCCTTGAAGTGCAATGGGGGAGCGTATATCGCGAAAGGTTTGAGAATTGGGAACCAGGAGAAGGTGGTGAATGGGATGCTCTTTTATGACGGGGAGAACTTTTACGGACATAGTGAGAAGTTCGGTACGTGTCTTCTCTCCAATCATACGCTCTCATCCGAGTTGACCCTCCCTCATTCGATCTTTACAGATATGCCGGTAGATGGCGGGGGAGGAATGCCATCTCAGCCCAAGAAGCACGTGGTAACAGCGGTCCAGAACAACTTGACCAAGACGTCAACGCATACGTGGGCGGCTTCGGACCCTGACGAGGAGTCCGCCTCCATCGCCAAACGCCCCATCAAGAACATCATTGTGGACATTACGATGAAGGATGTGAATACATTTTATATGGTGATTCCGCAGGTCTATCAGACAGTCAACTTTCATCTCAATCTGGAGGTAACCTTCCACTTTGATGAGTCCACTTACATCAACTCTGCATCGATCTATTTGATGAATCAAACGAATAAGCCTCTCTCGATCTCGTTCGGGAATGATGAGAGGTATCTTCACTATGCAGCGGGATTTAAGAGCGACGTTCCGGAGAGGCGTGTGGGAAAGTTTGAGTTGACGCGAGTAACGGACCAGTTTCTTCTTCTCTCCTCTACCTTCTTCTCGAAGGATCGGGACCGGGAAAGGGAGTAAGATCGTTTTATCTACCAAAACATCGTGGATAAAGAGATTTCCCAAAAAAATGGATAGAGCAAGAGTAAAAGCAAGAATGGTCTATTATCGTCATTTCCGATACATTCCGATCAACACGATCACCTACAATGTCGCCTTGGGGATGAGTCCCAACCCAGTCTACTTTTTGACCAACAATCTCTTTTATTACCACCAGCTACACGAGTTCTTGATGCCGAGTGAGGCAGTCCGAACAATGTCCAGGGCCATCGGTGTAACCAATGCGATTCTAAAGGCGAATGCGAGGTATCCTCTTGCGGGTTTGATTCATAGTCCTGACTTCTATAATCCAATTCAACAGCGAGTGGTGGGGCAAGGAAAGGGGAAACCCCGGATAACTACCCTCTCTACATACCTAAGTATTCCGAAGCTCGAGTTTCACGGCAATGTTGAGTTTACCACAATTCCCAAGGGGCGTAACTTGATGGTGCGCACCGATTTTATCCCTGGAAATCGATCATCCAGTCCCAAATTCTCGGAGTATATGTACATTAAGCCTCAACCTTCTTGGCTCATCAAAGATGAGCAGAAGGTTGCAGGAAGTCGTCATCACATCTTTCAGTATCTTGGAAAGATAGAGTATGCATTTGAAGTGAATGGCCAAACAACATTGACCATATCCCTTGATATGGAGATGAATAAGTCGGTAATGCCTTCCAGCTCTATCGATATCAATCGTCAGCTTGATATGATCGCCCGGAAGTTCCTCAAGTGATCGTGATTACAATAATATTTAATATTCTATTACCACATCTGGTAATAGAATATCGTTTACTTATATATATGTTTGAATACTGATTTAGTAGAAGTGTCCATTGGAGTAGGTGACAGAGATGGTATGATCACCACATTGGATAAAGTACTCTGCCGTGGATGCGTAGTTTCCGGGGAAGTATTGCAGACCCGTTAGCTCATCCGCAACTCGCTTTCTTTTTCCGATCTCTACCGGATCGGATCCAATATCTAGCATTGGAGAGTGATAATGGGTCGCAACGGGGGTAACAACCAGATTGTTGTAGAACTGGTATGCATACGGGTTGTGCAGAGGTATGGCACCCTTCTTACCATCACTATTGATATTGATCCGGGGATTTGTCTTCAGAAGCTTCTTGGTGTGCGAAATATCCCGAGCAACGCTTGTATACTTGTCCGACGTGTAGGAACGGAAGAGACCGGGAGCAGGGGTCTTGTCAAGGCACTTCTGCTGCGCCGTTGCAAAGTCGATCATATAGAAGAGATCCGGACCGACCTCATATCCACGCTTAAAGCGCTCCGACTCCTCCATAAACCGGAATCCCTTTTCCTTATGATAGAGGATCGCATAGGAGACCCGATGAGCACTGAGATCAAAAGCTCCGAGGAAGATCGGATGATTCGAGTCGCAATAGATTCGGTAATAGAAGTATCCCTCATACTCCTCCACGAACTCCATCACCAACTCGGGTGAGGTGAGTGAATGCGCAAAATAGACCATTCTGTTGTTGTGTTATGTTGTATTGTGTTGCTCTCCTTTGGGAAAATTCCTTTATACTGGTCCATTTGATGGATCTGGACTGGACCTTACGCAAGAAGATCGGCCAGGGCATCGGCATAGATGGGCCGCCAGACGAGGAACTCATCCTCTTCGGGATCATCATTGTAGAGATCGACGATGGCCCGGGCCTTGTGACAACTCTTGACAACCAACGTGGCATCATTGATGAGATCAATGTTGTTTTGAGAAATGAACGCACGAAGTTTTGTAATCACATTGGCAGGTGTTTCGGTATCACTGTGTTCATAGACGAAAGAATAGACGTTTTTGACGTTTCGATAGATCTGGATACCAAGTACTTCGGAATCTACACGCATCGTTTGATATAGCTTACTATAATACTCAATCAAAAATTATACTATTGTAACTCAATACTTTTTCCATACTTTTTCCAAAGGGTATTAGGTTGGGAGATATACTATGAATCGACAATTCGTAGTATATGGAATGGTATCATATGTTTGATCAATGTGACTCAAAATACTTGGACCAGATGCGGCATCGCCTGTGCCGCCGCAGAAGAGACCTCTACCAGCGCCGTCAGCATCAACATTGCCCCCAGCTTCTTCTCCTCGCGATTCTTTCCCTCCGTCACAAAGCGGTTCACCTCATTCAAGACCATATTTTGAAGCGCAACCTTGCTGGGTAAACTCTTCAAATAGTCATCTTTGATCTCAAACGCGCGTCCATCACTCAAGATATTGAGCTTGGCCGCAGTGGACATATTGAGCCGATATCCCCAGATATCCCTTCCAATGTTATAGAACTTGATCAGTTGCGCCTGGCTCAAATCCATAAACCATCGATGATTCGTATAGTTGTCCAGATGATCCATCTTGCTGAAGATATCAATGCACTTCAACTCAATCTCCTTCTCCTTAGACATTCGTGGCCTCTCAATCTCAAAGGAAACTCCCCGCTTTCGCATCTTCTCAATATATGCCTCCACCATAATGATATCATCGTGCTCCAACTCCCGATGCGTATACGGGCACTTCGGCACGTGCTTCGGGTTGAGTGGGTCATACAAGATACGCGTGAATACCCGAATATCATATCCATACCAATTCTTCCCCTTCTTGTCGTGGAAGATGTAGAAGTACTTCCCCGGAATCTCATAGATGGTGTCCATCGTGATGATATCCGTCTTGTTGGCACACTTCGCCCTACGACGGATCAGCCAACGGCGAATCGTCGCCTGTGCCTTGATTAAGCGGCTCTTGTTTGATGGCGCATCATAATGATCGATCAGGGCGAAGTGCGCCGCCAGCGCCTCCAAGAGCTTCTCCCGCGACTGATCCGGATGGATCTTCTTACTCAGCCCATCTCCACGACTCGGATCCTTGATGTAATTCCTTAGTACCGTTACTGAAAGATCACCTGGATTCTTCTCTCGGATTGCTCGGCGAATCATCGTCTCAATATCTGTCGTTGTCGGGCTTTCGATCTCCATTCCTCCTTGCCCTGGCCTTGCATAGCCATCAAAAACAGTGGTGGGGATCTCCTTGATCATTTCCATATCTTTGGTATTCGCCTTGGAGGAGGATGCCCACGCCATATCCTTCTCTGGATAGGCCTCTTCCTTGCTACTCTTCAGAAAGGTGATATAACACTCCTTCGCTTCGTTAACCACACGACTCTCATCCACATTGAGATGAATGCCGCAAAAACACGATCCCGCCTTCCGCCGGTTCTTACACCGGTCATTTTCCTTGGCCTTGCTTTGAGAAGAGATGCAGGTAGCCCCAATGGCATTTCCTACATTCTTGTCCAAATAGAGAACAAAGCTCGCATCTGTGAGGATCGATTGCATAGGTCCGGCTGCGGCTGCTGCCATCTTGATAATGTAATTGTAGAGATAAAAGTAGAATCTATATGCTCTATTATGGAGAAATCTTTTATATAGGCCGCATTTAATGAATGAAATGATCCACCTTTGATCTATGAAATGGTCAAATCCACACATTGATTTGATCCATTCGCTCCCCTTTCATTCACCAAAACGGTGGGCTTAAAGGTAAGCCAACATAGGAGAGTAGAAAACAATCGCATTTCCAACTGATTCCGTTTTTCCAGAAGCCTTTATTTCCAGCACAATGTCCGGCCAGATCAACATTATTCCTGCTACCAAGCTCGACATCAGCAAGGTGAATATCACCAAGCCCAAGAAGAACAAGGATGGCAAGCTCGTTGCCTACCTTAACTACGGTGACTCGGGCTTTATGATCGAGACCCCTACGATGCACTCCTTTGGTGTTGCCGCCTTCAAGGATGAGAAGAAGGGTATTGAGAGCAAGCACCGCCTCACTTGCACCCGTCGTCCTGGTGGCACGGAGAGTGAGGAGAACGTCAACAATTTCTTTGAGTTCCTGCGTGGTCTGGATGAGAAGATGATCGATTTCCTGATCGAGCACTCTCAGCTGATCTTCAAGGAGAAGTACGATGAGGGTGATCGCAAGATCGTCGCCTCGAACTACAAGAAGTACCGTATCATCAAGGAGAAGAAGGATGAGAAGACCGGTGAGATGTATCCTCCTAACTTCCGCGTTGGCTTTATGACCAGCGGTGATGAGCGCAAGGGTGAGGAGCTGGTGCCCCTGGTCTCCCTGCTGAAGGGTAAGACGGAGGTGCCTGTCAACTCCTTTGCGGATCTGGAGGAGCACGTGCCCAAGAACAGCAGCGTTCGTGTGGTGATTCAGCCCCGTATCTACCTTCTGAGCGATATTGCGGGTATTCGCTTCACGGCGCGCTTTATGAAGGTTCCTGAGGTGTCGAAGATGACGATGCCTACTAAGTTCCAGTTCTCAGACTCTTCGGATGATGCGGCGGCTGCTGCTCCTACTGAGGGTGACGCAGAGGAGACTGAGGAGCAGGAGGAGGAGGAGGCAGAGGATGAGGAGGGCGCAGTGGAGGATTCCGATGAGGATGCTTAATCACTGCCCATAACTCCACCATCATACATACAATGATACTAAATATATACCCAGAAAATCCATAAAAATACCTATATATCATACCATATTATTACAGAATCCGTAATAATATAGCTTACGTTCCTTGATTTTGACCATATCCCCAAAAAGTGATTTGACTCACGGATTGAGGAGAGAGAGGGGAAGAATAGGTGTCTTCGATAGTCGATTTTGTGATTATTGTAGCATTTTTATTGATTTGATACCAGAAATGTCGGCCTCTTTCTTGATGACCGATTCAGGATTTGATGTGTGTGGGTTTGGTAGCCATATTCCTCTTCTGCCTCTTCATCCTCAGCGGAGTGCAGGGGCTGGGACAGGACCAGGGTTGGAGGGTGAAGATCCTCTAAACGATGGGCATCTATATCGCTACCGGATTTTCCCAGTAAGGGCTGCCTATGGGACGCTCTCTTTGAGCCCCATTCATCGGCTTCCCAATGGGACCTACCGGATGCATCTGATGACCTCGGATCATACCCTACAAACGACTCGGGCAGATATGGCTCCGGATTACACTCCAGGTTTGCGAAAGGTGATCTTGCAGACCAATCTGCTCCATCACTATGGCCTGACTACGACGGTGATGGGAATGCAGGAAACACATCCTATCTCCCGGATAAAGAAGCTCTACCTCAATGTGGCGGATTTTGGCAAGGTGGATGGATCGTCCGAAAAGACCTTCTTTGATCTCGCCCAGCGCATCGACGAGCTCCTGCTCGACTTTGTGAAAGTGCCCGATAACTACCGCTTTCTGACGGGCTACAATGTCACAGATGAAACGGTAATGACTACCAGGACCGCTGCATATTACTTGAAGCGAGCCTTTACCACTTACGGGAAGGTCAAGCGTGAGACGCCCACCCCTGGGTGCAGCTTCTCATTCCTTTTCCATCATCAACCGGATGGAACGCCGAATGTGGGCGTCTTCCATCGGTCGGTGCCCAAGCGATTCCATACGATGACTGAGCTCCTGGAGCTCATTCCTCAGGGAAAGCTGGTCAAGCTGATCTTGAAGCCAACGATCTACCTCACCCCCAATTATGAGGGTCTGGATGAGGCGAGCATTCGGCTCTATCGTCACGAGGGTATCCCCACTTTCTCGATCCAAGTGATCTATCAGGTGTGCACCATCAACGTCGATATGCCGGCATAAGTGCTCGAGATGGAAATCGAGATCTATATCATATATCTATCATATCTATTTATCCATAAAATATAAAAATTTCTTATAACACCTATTACCAAGACTAAAGGAGTACCAATCATATAACCTACAACGATACCTAAACAATGGAGTGTCCGATCTGCTATGAGCTAATTGAGGCCGAAAAATGGGAGCCATCTGATATCGAGAATCACGTAATCTCGACTCTATCCGAGGTAGATAGACCGATAACCACCTATCAACAAGGTCCGAATCATTCTATTCAAATCCCCGTTCTTCAATGCCCTACCCGGAAACACGATCTCTGCAATCCGTGCTTGATCAAGTGGATGAAGGAATCGGTCGAACATCACAAAGATATCCGCTGTGTGATCTGTAATCAAGTCATTCATTTGAGAAGAGAGATCCAGCGCCAGCAGTTTCAAGCAGAGGCTGAACGACGCCGACAACAAGAAGAGGCCGATATCGCCGCTGCAGAGATCCGTCTTCATCAAATGATTCGAGGAAGCTTACAGAGAAACATCGCCGATATGAACCAGTTGATGAGCAAGTTATGCATCGGGTCGAGTATCGGATTTAGTATTCTCTTTTTTATCTACCTCTTTACCCCTACTGCGAATACTGAGAAGATGACCTACTTTATGGTCTTCTATATCTGCTTTGTTTCATTGATGCTTCTCGGAATGTATCTCAATCGTCTCTTCTATATCTCCCAACTAAACAGTCATAACAGGATTCATCCCGAACAGAATGGTCCTGTCCAAACTGCCGCTCAAACAGTCTAAACATATACCTAATCTAAACATATAACCTAACCTAAAGATATCGCATACTATGATAGATAACGATCATAGAATGCATTTGGTTCAACAAGAGAACGCAAAGTATATTGCGAAGATGCCCATTCGGCACTTCTTTGTTGGCTACTTTATCGGAGAAGATTTTCAAGTAGTCAACCGTCACGATGTGACCCATCTCTCCTATACCCCCGGTGAGAAACACTTTGATATGGTCCTTACCAAATCCGACCTAAAACGCGTAGACTTTGATACTTCCGGTCGCACCAAAACCCACGCGCACAAGCTCTTCTATCACGCGGAAGAAGATGCTCTCTTTTACCAAATCCATTAACATATACTCTACTCTGAGAAGCAGTAATCACCCACTTCTACCTGTTTCTTGGTAGTAATACTGGGGAGTTTGATTTGATGGTACTCATAGACCAATCCAAACTTATCTTTCATCAAGTAGATCCTCGGTTGAATGATTCCCCGAAGTGACGTCCCCTTCTCAATCAGTACCTCAAAATCATCCCAACTATGAATATCAATCGGCGTCTTCGAGTTCTTAAATACCACAATCTTCGGCAAGACTCCATATCCATTGTTATTTACAATGATCTTCGGGCTAATCTTGTCTGGATACGGATTGCCGCTCGCATCCATCTTTCCCCGCACCCCCGGATCATAGATCTCCTTCACCTCCCCCTCCGTCATCTTCTTTCCAAACAACTCTTCACTATACTTCACTCCATACGCAATCATCGCATCATCGATCTTTCGGAGTTGGGCAAAGAAGGTCTGAATCGTCTCGTGGCTATCCGTATAGGTACCCGTTGCCATCAGTGTGATGCTATGTCCCATCCCCGAACCCTTCATAAACTTCGTCACTCCAAACGGATTCTTTAAGTACGGTGTTTCCAGCACAAAGTGGCAGCAATCATACAAGATCGTCGCATTGTAGATATGGTTATTCGGGTTGAGAACAGGCTTTGCGATCGAAAGATAAGCCGGAATATTTAGTTCCTTGAACCTTACCACCTTCACTTTGGCCTGGGTCGAGGTGCTCATTGGATTGCTTGTGATTGCGATTGTGATACTGTATGATATTGATAGATGGATATATTATATATGTATATAATATCTCTTTATATTGAACTACGTGGGGTTCTATGTAGAATATCCGATATAGAAGCGCGGGATTAGGCTCCTTCCGCAAACTGGGTGAGATCATTGAGCTCATAGGCATTCTTCTTGCCCTCTTCCCCAATCAGCTTTCCAATATGTAACCGGAAGATCCCATCCAAGAACGCCGTTCGCCAACCCGCATTGGTATACCGATTCGCATAATCCATCTCAAAGTGCCTCACATCCTCCCGGAATGGCCCCAAGTACTTGTAAACATCGGTTGTCATCACACTGGGATTGAGGGAGTAATAGGGCCAATAGCACGCGGAATAGCCCCCACCCACGCGCCTCCAGAACTCCTGCTGCTCCTCGCTCCCATTCGGATGGAACTCGTGCAAGATAAAACGGGTTTGATCTCCCAGATATTGCTGAATACCACCTTTCAGATCAATGTCCCTGGGACGGATCAGCTGAACATACTGGCGATTGTGAACGACTTGTTGGATCCCGAGACCAGGAATCGCCTCCTCAATGATCCGGATCGAGGGCCGGATAAACTCCATCTCGGCCACCGTCTGCCAATCATCCTCAAAGTGCATCGTGTACTTATACCCCGACTTGATCACATAATCCCGGACCATATTCATACTTCGCGAATGACCCTTCTCCTCCGGACCCTTTAAGATAAAGTTGAAGAAGGGATAACGCTCCCGCATCAGCTCCCGATCCTCCTCGCTTGAATTGTCATCGACGCATAGCCACTCCTGAATCATCTCCACATCGAGCGTTGCATTGATCAGCGAATTGATTGTCTTCTCAAACAGATCAAAGCGCTTGCACGTCGTCACCGTGAAGATGACACCGTCCTTGCTCTTCTCCTCGTCAGGGCGACGTGCTCGGGCCGTGACCTGGGCAACCTTCTCCGGATCATACTCAATAAAACGATCCTTGATATGCTCAATGCAGTACGATTTAAAGTGGCTCAGCTGCTTGATCGCACCATCCCCAATCACCATCTTTCGGAGCATCACACGATTACAATACTGATAAGCCGGCTCAAATCTCCCCGTGCTAAAAAGCGCAATGATCACCTCAAACTCGAAGAGATAAAGATAGGTATAGAGCGCATCGGCCAAGTACCGGTTAGGCCGAACCACATCGTCAATCCAGCGATCATACGCGGTGGCTTTCTCCCGGTCTCCAAAGAGAGTTGGCAGTCCCCCAAAACGCCGAATATGGGGTATCGCAGTAGAGAGTGCATCTTCGTAGAGACCCGCACAACGGTAGAGGGCAACGGCTTCAAAGAGTGGGGCGAGATTATCAGGATAGTCGTTGTATGCTTCAATATAGGTCTCTATCACCTCCATCTTGGTAAACTGATCGGGCATCTCCTGCATACACTTGGCCATAAACTTCTTTAACAAGGAACGGCGGATACATTCAACTTTCTTGGGATCTCGAAGAGACCCAGAAAGTTGCAGCGCCCTTTGGAAGTCGTCAACCTTCTTGGCTCCCATTGGGGAGCAGAAGGTTGCAGCGCTCTCCAGAATGGGAAAGTCGTCAGGGTCCTTCTCTTCTAAATCGCAATCTAAGTAGTCCCGCAAAAGCGTGTAACTCTTTGCCCAATTCTTGGGCCCCTCACCATAGATCGCTTCCTTGATATACTCATAAAAATAGTTGAACTCCTGGTAATCTTTCTCAACAATCCCAGTAAGCTGGTGCGGCTTTAGCATCACAATGGGTATATCAGACTGCGCCTTTTTTAACTCTCGCTCAAACGCCATCCACTCAGCTAACTGGCTCTCCCGGGATGTATAGATGAAGATCTTCGCTTCAGAATCAGTGATGTTGTTCGAAGCAAACCATTCCTGAATCGCTTTATACCACTTTTGAGTGGCAGGGATCTCCTCCTTACTTGCTATACAAACATAGTATTGCATCTTTTTGCCTCTCTCTTTGCCTTACTTTCGCTGTCTACGCTATCCATATATTTCTTTTGTCCATCTTAAACCCACTACCTTCTTGGGTGATCGAAGATCACCAGAAGGTAGCAGGGAGTCGTCTTTTATTACATAAAAATGTTCTATGGATAGAGTAATACGACTTCAGCGATCAATGGGGAAAAAGATCGAAAAGATAAAGATTATTAAACGGAAAGGAGGTACTCACTCTCCAGTTATTTTATCTACTCAAGAGTCTCCTCCAGAGTCTCCTCCAGAGAAGATAGAAACGAATGAATCAAATGAGATAGATAAGATAGATAAGATAGATAAGATAGATGAATTAAATGAGATAGAGAAAGAGAGAGAAAGGTTACTCTCCTTACTGGAGGACAAGGATGATGAGTATCTATATCATTTTATATATCATTTTATAGAGAATATGAAAGGTAGAGAAGAGGAGATCCGGGAGAAGGATCCCCAGATGGTAGTGCTCTTGGATGAGCTAAAAGAGATGATCAAAGATCCGTGATCCGAGATCACTCATAACTGATCTTTTTATCCATCAAAAGATTATATCCACGATACATCTTGTGGAGATTGCACAGAATGTACTGGAACTGCTCTTCATTGATCATATGCCGGATGTTGTTATAATGCGAGTTCAAGATAAACTCGGATGGGATTGGCGAGATCATATGCCGGTCCGACCGCATAATCCGCTCCCGAAGCTTGAGAACAAGCTCCATCAAATCTCGATAGATGAACTGGTTAAATGAGCGCTCGTGAAAGTGCATCATATACGGGAACTTCACTTGCTCGCTCTCCGTCAAGTAGGCCTGGAGGTGATTAAACCAGCCAATGAATTCATCGTTATAGGCATTCGCGAACTCTCTCATATAGTACTCGATCAAGGTACGCACCTTACACATCACAATATGATGAATAGTCCTCTGGTAGTATTGATACTTTTCATCAATCATATAACGGAATGCTTGTATCTGATAAAAGGAGTCCGCAGGAAGTGCCCAGATCCGCCTCGCACCCACCTCGAAACTCTTCATATCTTCAAACACATAGAGCGCAATCTCCTCCAGGCGATATTCCGCATAATTGCGGCGATGTCCATCAAATGGATCATAGATATATCTTTGCTCGATCTCCTCAATGGGAATCAAGCGAACTCGGGACAGATCTCTTTGAGGTACCATCTCTTTACCCTTCTCCTTTTCCCGTGCCATCATCGCAGCTGCTAAATAGGGCGTGGGACGCGGCAGCTTAGGTGGATCTTGTAGAGTGACTTGAAAAGGTGACGGAATCTCTTGTTCTTGTTCTTGCTCTTTAACCTGCTCTTCCAGGCGATTCCGGGGACTCCACGGCTTAGCGTACGGTTTTAATGATTCCATTCTTTTGGTTCTTGTTTTGTTTCTTCTGTTCGTTTCAGTTACTTGCTGCCTCCCTATCCTCCCATTCCTTACCATCGATCCTATCACTTTTTGATTTTGATTGATAAAAAGTATGATGTTTTTATCAATGAATTCGTGTAGATGTATCTGTATCTTAAGCGTTCTCCGCCGGTTGGAAATCGAGCTTGATCTGGGGCCCTGTAACAATGGAAGGAGGGGCCATCATCGCCTGCATCTCCGCCTGAGGCAAGTGATATGCGATTAACGGCTGGATAAAGTTATCCGGGCGATCAAAGAACTGCGCATCGTGTTGATACTTGTCGTGATGTGGCTCCAGGATCGACGCAATCTTCCAATGTGTGCACGCCTCCTTCTCCCGACCCGTAAAGTGATAACCCCAATAAGCGATCTCGTGAGGCAGTCCAAGATAGTTGCAACTCGGCTCCGCAAATGCCGAAATGCGGCGGACCGAAAGCGCCGCCGTCGCGTAACAAAGTCCTCTCTGGAACTCATCCGTCCTCTGGCACAGTCGCGCCATCTTGAGAAGCGGCTCCCTCCAGCCATTAAACGCCACAAAGCCCTTCTGATACGACTCAAACGCCATCGGGAAGAAATCCTTACCCAGATACTCATAGCAATTGCCAATCAAGCAATAGCCCGATGAACGCTCCGGAACCCAGCAATCCGGACGACCCACGTATTTCGTCAACATCTTGATCGAGGATTTGAAGAGCCCCGCAAACATCAGCTCACGGCCGAGATAGTAGAGCGTACGCGTATGATCCGGCTTCTCCAGAATGTCAGTAAAGAGACCCGCCAAATAAGTACGCTTCTTCTGCTGATAGTTATGGACCACCGTCAGGGTCGACTTGTCCAGCATCTCAATCTTATTGCCACCACGATGAGTCAAAATCTCGTGCGTTCGCCCCTCCCACACATCCACACTCTTGCTATAGAAACGCGAAATGGTCAGCTCCACTGGACCATAGATCTGAGTGTACTCGAATCGACGAGCACCCGCACGAATCATCGCATTGATCTTCCGGAAGTCAAATGCGGCAAGCGTATCAGAACCATCCAGCTGGATCATCACATCATTCGTCACATACTTGTGTAGCTCATTACGTGCCCTTCCAAAGTTAAAGAATGAGATGTCCGTCTTGAAAATCTCCCGGGCACTCTTCTCATCCTCCTCCTCAATGTGAAGCCTCTTGATGTTCTTAATATTCTTCTCCGATAACGTCTCCACAAATGAACGGCTCGCAATATAGGTCTTGAAACCCATCTCCTTCGCAAGATGAACCGTGTTATCCGTGCTACCCGTATCCAGAATCACCGCCTCACCACCCGCCTCAATAAACTCCTTAATACACGCATAGAGCTTTGGCAGGGTATTCGCCTCATTCTTCACAATCAACGCGATCGAGAATAGAGGAACTCCTCCTCCCCCTCCCAAATCCTCCGGGCTTGCTGATACCATCGATGCCATTATGATGATCTGTTTGGATAAAGAGTAAGGTTATATATGGTTAGATATAGTTTTTGATTGATAAAATCTCTTTATATAGATGAATATGGTTTTTTTATAGAGTTTTAACCGAGGAT
>JACCDW011113119.1_pt1 | contig 19997 bp, 17 predicted proteins | sample 7449781 | NCBI WGS metagenome assembly JACCDW01 (sample SAMN15323449, study PRJNA562643) | freshwater metagenome | isolation source: river surface water | place: USA:Blue River Watershed | collected 2017-08-18
ATAAAGTACTTGTTGATTAATGAAGTTGACATTAAAACAACCGTAAAACAAATAAATTTAAAAGAACCCGTATTAATTGAAATTATTAAATCATGAAGACCTTACGTCTAAATAGTATATTATTGTTTTTGTTAGCTGTATCTGCTAACACACTTTTAGGTCAATCAATTGTAAAAATTGCTGACGTAAAAATTGTATCGTCTGGGGAAACATTAACAATTCCAGCAGGTACAACCATTGAATTTGGAGCTGGTGCAGTTTTGCAAGTTGAAGGTTCTTTGGTATTCAATGGTACTGAATCGAATCCAATTCGCATCACAAATATTGATGCTGCCAATCCTGGTTTGGGTATCGTTATTTCAGGGTCTGAAAGCCAAGCGAAAATTGAACTTTCAAATGTGATTTTTGAAAATCAAATTCAGCCAATTCGATTTGATCCTTTCTGGCATAGAAAATCAGTTGAAATGAATAATTTGACGATTTCTCAATGTAAATCAGGCGAACCTTTGATTTATGTTGCAACGTCTTTAACCGATTTGAGAGAAGGAAGGAAAATTTCTTTCACCTTAAATGGTGGTTCTTTTGTGAATAATAGTGCTGGAATTTTACTTGAAAATGTTGGTTCAGATGGTATTAACTATTCAATCAATAACTTAACTTTTTCAGACAATCATTTAGGGGGGTCTGATAATTCATTGGGATTAATCCATTTTGATTTTGCAACTGTAGCCAAATCGAGTAATGTGAATGTTGGTAAGTTAAATTTTATCAGAAATTACGTGGGTTCAAATCCAGTAGGTTTGTCTGTATCAGGTACTGGAACTCAAGTTTTGAATGTTGATGCAGTTTATCAAAGTAATGTTACTGAAGATATTTTGTTTGATAAACATATCGATAACAGAATTCCTTCTATTGTGGTTGGTAAGCGTGAATCAATTGCTTCTTCAGGTTTATCAAATGTAATTACTGGTATTTCTCACAATTTCGGACAAGTGAGAATGACAACAATCGGAAGTCCTTCTGTGGTAAAAATCATTGATTCTACTGGAAATAAGGTAGATTATAAGTCAATGAAAAAAGGGGATACTTTGGTTTTCGATTATATCCAAGGATATCCTGCAAAAGGAATTTTAGACAACGGTCAAACGGTGAATATTCCAAAGTTGACATTAACTCCTGCACAAGCATTAGAATTAAGCAAAGTTGATACTGCCGAATACAATAAGTTCTTACGTCAAAGAGCTTCTGGTGGTGGTCTTGAGCAATCTGATGTGATTGGTATTGGGGTGAATTTGCCAATGTTTAAATCTAAAGGTGAGGTTATCAAGAAAATTCGTGTTTGGGAAATTGGAATGTGGGGCGGTGGAGGAATCTATGGCGGTGGAGATATCAAACATAAATTTGCGCCTTTGCCTTCTACGATTGAAATAAGTCTTGGAGGATATGGTCAGTATAACTTTAACAGTCGTTTTAGTTTGAAAGGGACTCTTTACTATACAGAAATTTCCATTCACAATATTTGGGCTACCGGTTTATTCTCTGGCACATCTCCATTGATTTCATATGACCAAAATTACCAAGAATTTAATTTATCTGGGAATAGTTACCCTGTTCATTTTTGGACAAGAATGGGCATTGCGGAAGTTGAGGGTTTGTGGCATTTACGACCATACCAAATTGCAACGGGTAAATCTTCAAAATTAATTCCTACGATTGGATTAAGCTTGGGAATGATTTATTTCAATACATACAGATACGCATATACAAATCAGAAAAATGGCGAAGCCTATCCTGATTATGTGAGTAGAATGAAAAATGAACATTTGTTTAATTTACGTGATTTAGGTTCAGAGGGACAGAATTTCTTACCTGGATCTAAACCATACAGTCCCATTGCATTTAATATTGGAACATCATTCAGCACAACCTATTTAATGAAGCGTTGGGCGTTGAAAGGCGAGGTAAAATTTGTGTATTCTTCAACAGATTATTTGGATGACTTTGGTCCTGGTTTATGGTTTGGGGGTGATTATGATGCGTTGAGAGCTGCAGCATATGATAAATTGCCTGGTATTTCTGAATCAGATTTGAATAAAATTTCAAATTATTCATTGAAAGATAAAATTGCACCCAATACTCCGCGCTCAACAAACGGGTTGAATGATTGGTATTTCCAATTACACCTTGGAGCGAGTTATATTTTATTTAAATAAGAAATCATTATTATAGACATTTAAGAAGGGGCTAATCAGCCCCTTTTTTTATATGTTTGGAAATTAATTCACGATTACATAGTTGATTTCGTAGATAATTAAGCAATCAACACCGAAAAACACTAACTTTGCAAATATTTTTTGCCTCAAACTATGGCCATTGAAATTATCGTGCCCGCTCCGGGCGAATCTGTAAGTGAAGTAACCATTGCAAATTGGTTAGTGAAAGAAGGTGACTGGGTTGAAATGGATGCCCCTATCGCTGAATTCGAAAGTGACAAAGCTACTTTTGAAGTAAATGCTGAAAAAGCTGGTGTGGTTGAAAAACTCATCGGAAATATTGGTGATACCATTGCCATTAATACTGTAATTGCTGTTATCAATACAGAAGCTGCAAGACCAGCGAATGCTGCTCCAGCGGCTCCTGCTGAAGTTAAAGTTGAAAAAGCATCTGCTCCAACTCCAACTGCAGCTCCTGTTGCTGTTAGCTCATCAACTGTGCATTCAGATGTATTGGCTTCGCCAATGGCAATTCAATTGCTCAACGAATACGGGGTAGATCCAGCGCAAGTAAAAGGAACTGGTTCTAACGGTAAAATCACTAAAATTGATGCCCTTGAAGCTATTGTGAAACTTGGTGGCGTTAAGCAATCAGGGTCAAAATCTAGCGGTGGTAGAAATGCCCGCCGTGAAAAAATGTCGAACCTTCGTAAAACAGTTTCTAAACGTTTAGTTGCTGCGAAAAACGAAACTGCAATGTTGACTACATTCAATGAAGTGAACATGAAGCCAGTGATGGATCTTCGTGCGAAATATAAAAAACGCTTCGAAGAGCAATTTGGTGTGGGTCTTGGGTTTATGAGCTTTTTCACCCGTGCGGTGTGTATTGCCCTTCAAGATTGGCCGGCAGTGAATGCGAGTATCGAAGGTGAGGAAATTGTTTACCATGACTATTGCGATATTTCTATTGCCGTGAGTGCTCCAAAAGGACTCGTGGTGCCTGTGATTCGCTCTGCGGAAAATATGTCCCTCGATGAAATTGAAAAAGAAGTAAAACGTCTTGCAACCAAGGCTCGTGATAATAAATTGACAATCGACGAAATGACCGGTGGTACTTTCACAATTACCAATGGTGGTGTTTTCGGTTCTATGATGTCTACTCCTATCATTAACCAACCTCAAAGTGGTATCCTTGGTATGCACAATATTATTGAACGCCCAATTGCTGAAAATGGTCAAGTTGTGATTCGACCAATGATGTATTTGGCGTTGAGTTACGACCACAGAATCATCGATGGACGCGAAAGTGTAAGCTTCCTTGTGAGAGTGAAGAGCTTGCTTGAAAATCCTGAAATGATGCTTGATGGTAAAAACCCTCAAGAAAAAGTTTTAGGCCTTTAATGCATAACCACGACCATCACGATCATCACCTTGAAATGGGGAGGAAATTCCTTTTAGGAATCATTCTGAACTTTGTTTTCGTGCTGATTGAGTTGGGGTTTGGGTATCAAATCAATTCATTATCTCTTCTTGCCGACGCTTGGCACAATCTCGGTGATGTTGCCGGTCTCCTCATTAGTTGGTTTGCCTTTAAAATGGCGACCAAGAGTCCTACATCTTCTTATACATACGGTTTTAGTAAAGGTACAATCTTAGCCTCTTTGGCAAATTGTATTTTGCTTTTTATTGCCATTAGTTCAATGGGTTGGGATGCATTTCACCGACTCAATACCGTTGATAACCCCGATGGATATATTGTGAGTGTTGTTGCAGGTATTGGCGTTGTTATCAATACCTTAACTGCGCTCATTTTCATGCGTAGCAATGAACTGAATAACCGCGCCGCTTTCTTGCACATGGCGGCCGACGCGTTGGTGAGTGTTGCGGTGGTTTTTGGCGGTTTTGCAATGACAAAATGGGGATGGCAATGGATTGATCCAGTTTTAGGATTGGCGATTTGTGTAGTTATTTTATGGGGGACATTGGGTCTCTTTACAAGTAGTTTAAAGCTTAGTTTGGATGGTGTTCCTGAAGGATTTGATTCGATCAAAATTCAAGAATCAATTGAGGAAATTGAAGGTGTAGACAAAGTGAGGGATTTGCATTTGTGGGCGATTAGTACCACTAGAAATGCGCTGACTGCAACAATATTGCTAGATGCAAATGTTACATTAGAAAATCAAGAACCTATCAAACATCAAATTCGAGAATTGCTGTATAAGCAGAGAATCCAACATACCACATTAGAAACAACGTATTCTTTAGATTAGGGTTAAGTTAGCTTCTTTGAAATCTCAAATTTTCTTCCGAACTTTAAGAAAAGCAAGGAGGAACAATTGTGAAAGAGGAAGTGATTCAACAATTTTGGAAGTCAAAATTGGCCTTGGGTAAGGCGTTAAAAACAACCCAAAATCATTCAATTACCATTCGTAATTTTGGTCAGTTAAATCTTGGTCAAGGTCCTGATTTTTCAGGTGCTGAGATAGAAATTAACGAGGTGTTACACAGCGGTGCTATTGAAATACATGTAAACTCAAAAGAATGGTTTGAACACAAACACGAAACCGATGAAAAGTATCAATCGGTGGTGCTACATGTAGTCTGGGAAAATAGTGTAGATGTGTTCGATTTATCGGGTAGAATTTTACCAGTGATTGAGTTGAAGCAATTTTTTACGGAAAAAGATTTGCAAAAATCGCAACAAATTTTAGCACTGAATGGAGAATTTCCATGTCAGATGTTTCATTCAACTGTATTGATTTCAGAGAAATACCAGCAATTGGTTTTTGCTCAATCTAAAAGGTGGGACAGAAAAGTGATGGATGTATTGCTTTTGCATCATGAATTTAGAGGCGATTGGCAGAAGGTCATTTTGGTTCAAGTTGCCAAATATTGGATGGATTCTCAAAATAGAAATTCGATGTTAATTCTTGTGAAAGACTCAATTATTTCTAGGTTGCAGAAATTGAATGACCATGAAATGTTGGCCTACTGGTTGGGTCAAAGCCAGTTGAATTTAGAACATTTGTTTCAAATGGATCAAAAAAATGAGATTTGTTCCAAATTCCTATTTTTGAAAAAGAAATTTGAAATAAATCCTATTGATTTCAAGTGGTATTTTGGTAAGGTTAGACCAAATGCATTCCCCGACATCCGACTTTGGCAGTGGTCTAAATGGATTCGCAATCAAGATGCGCATTTTTCTCATTGGTTAAGGTATAAGGAATATACAGAATTGATTCATGACCTCACTGTAGGCATTGAAATTCATAGACCGTTTAAAGCGGAAGCTGAAATTATGGTCAACGGATTGCAACACATTCATCAGTTAATTATCAACGCAATCATTCCAATTTGGTTGGCCTATGCCACGTTGCATGAAGATAAAGAGCTTATGAATCGAGCTTTTGAAATCCTAGAGCAACTGCCGCCTGAAAACAATGCCGTTACAAAAAAAATGCAATGGATGAATTTTCTGAATACATCTGCCAAGCATAGCCAGCAACTGATGGGGCAATATGAACATTATTGTACCCAGAAAAAATGCCTTGAATGTTTGGTTGGTCAATCGTATTTAAAATCACTCTAACATAGGATATTATTAGTTGAATCGGGTTACTTTTGCAATGATGAAACAAAACGATGTTCTTGTTGTTGGATCCGGTATTGTGGGTTTAGCAACAGCTTATCAACTTTTGATTGAAAACCCAGAATTAAAACTAACAATTCTGGAGAAGGAAGTTTCGGTGGCAGCCCATCAAACTGGAAATAATAGTGGGGTGATTCATTCCGGAATTTATTATAAGCCAGGAAGTTTAAAGGCAAAGAATTGTATTGAAGGCTATGAGGCTTTGATTCAATTTTGCCAACAAGAGAATATAGAATTTGATTTATGCGGTAAAATCATTGTGGCTACAAAAGAGTCTGAATTACCTGCACTTGAAACACTTTACCAACGCGGTGTGATGAATGGTCTTCAAGGGTTGAAATATTTGTCTGAATCAGAAATAAAAGAATACGAGCCACATTGCATTGGTATCAAGGGGATTTTTGTTCCGCAAACCGGAATTGTAAATTATAAAAAAGTTTGTCAGAAACTAAGAGATAAGATTTTAGAATATAAATATGCAGATATTGAGTTTGAATTTCAAGTTTCTAAAATTGAGAATCATGATCAAAAACTGACTTTGCACTCAACAACTGGTCAAATTGTTGAAGGGAGGTTTTTAGTCAATTGTGGTGGTTTATATTGCGACAAAATTGCTGAAATGGCCGGTGAAAAGTTGAATGTTAAAATCATACCATTTCGAGGTGAATATTATAGCTTAAAACCTCAGAAAGCATCCCTCGTAAAAAATTTAATTTATCCCGTTCCAGATGCCAATTTCCCATTTTTAGGTGTTCATTTTACACGTAGAATTAGCGGGGAAATAGAAGCTGGTCCAAATGCAGTGTTTGCCTTTCAAAGGGAGGGATATAAAAAAACAGACTTTAACCTATCTGAGTTTTTAGAGAGCATTTTGTGGAAAGGATTCAGAAAAGTTGCCATGAAATATTGGAAAACGGGTTTGGGTGAATATTATAGATCGTTTTCGAAAAAAGCCTTTACAAGGGCGTTGCAAGGTTTAGTTCCTGAAGTAGAAATAGACGATTTGGTTCCGGCAGGAGCGGGGGTAAGAGCACAAGCTTGTGATAGAAATGGGGGATTAATTGATGATTTTTACATCCAAGAAACTTCAAATTGTGTTCATGTGTTGAATGCACCTAGTCCAGCGGCAACAAGTTCACTTTCAATAGGTAAGCACGTAGCATCCCTCATTAGAGAAAAACTTCAAAAGTAAACTTAGGTGTCGGAATTGTTAATCATATTAAAAAAGTATCTTCCGGAAGGTAGTGCAGAATATGCGCACGATATTTTATGGAAATATGGTATCCAACTCCGTATAAAAAAACCTAGGGCCACCAAGCTTGGAGACTATAGACCACCGCAACCTGGCGAAGCCCATAGAATTTCAATTAATAAAGACCTGAATAAATTTGCTTTTTTAGTGACCTTCCTGCATGAGACAGCGCATCTCATAAATTTCGAGAAAAGAGGTTTTAAAGTTCAGCCCCATGGTTTGGAGTGGAAGGAAGAATTCAAGGTGGTAACCCAACCTATGTTGCATGAAACGATATTGCCAAACGACGTGCAGCATGCCCTCAATCGGTATTTGAAAAACCCTAAAGCAAGTAGTTGCACCGATCCATTTTTATTTAAAACCTTAAGGAATTACGATGATCGTCCAGATCATTTGGTTTTAGTGGAAGCGGTTCCATTTCAAACATTGTTTCAAACCAAAGATGGACGAATATTCAGAAAACTCGATAAACTTAGAAGTCGATTCAGGTGTGTTGAAGAAAAAACCGGTAAGATTTATTTGGTTCCCGGGCTCATGGAAGTAGAAGTGGTTTTGTGAGTTTTTAATTTGCGAATACTGCAAATATCTAATTTGTTGGTTGTGTATTTGTAACCTATTTTTGTATTTTTATGAAAACGCTGTCAATAGTTATTCCCGCTTACAATGAAGGTCCTACCATTCATCACATTTTGAATAAAATTCAAACTGTTCATTTAATTGGTGGTGTAGAAAAGGAAATTATCATTGTGAACGATTGTTCAAAAGACAATACTTGGGAAATATTGCAGGAATATAAAAATAGTCATCCAGAACTAAATCTTCAGCTTTTTGCTCACGAAATTAACCAAGGGAAGGGTGCGGCTTTGCATACCGGAATCTTGAAGGCAACAGGGGATGTTGTGGTGATTCAAGATGCCGATTTGGAATATGATCCAAATGAGTTTAATATATTACTCAAACCTATTTACGATAATGTTGCCGATGTTGTCTTCGGAAGTAGATTTATGGGTGGCAAACCCCACAGAATCTTGTTCTTTTGGCATAGCATTGGAAATAAATTTTTAACCTTTTTAAGCAATATGTTCACCAATCTCAATTTAACAGATATGGAAACATGCTATAAAATGTTCCGTAGAGAGATCATTCAAAGTTTAGTGTTAAAAGAAAAACGCTTTGGATTTGAGCCAGAGGTGACTGCTAAAGTTGCAAGAGTACCCAATGTTAGAATTTATGAAGTTGGGATCAGTTATTACGGAAGAACCTTCGAAGAAGGTAAGAAAATTGGATGGAAAGATGGTTTCCGTGCAATTTATTGCATCCTGAAATACAACTTGTTTTCAAAGTAAATGATCAATCAACTCCTCCATTTTTGCGCAAATAGAAAGTGGTTAATACTACTTGGTTTATTTGCACTAATCGGTGGGTTGTTATGCATTCATCGAGGACACGAATGGGGTGATGATTTTGCTTTGTATTTATCGCAAGCAAACGCACTTCTGAAAGGTAACACGTCTCAACTTGCAGAATATAATACTTGGTCGATGCAAAATTCCGATGGTACGCTAGGACCTTATTTATATCCTCCGGGTTACCCTTTATTTTTAACATTGTATCTCAAATTTTTACCTTTTAATTGGGTCGGAATCAAAATATTTCAATGGGTATTTTATCTATTAGGTTCCATAGCTTTCTATTTTCTAATATCATCTTTTCATGTCAAACTCAATAAATCATGGATTTTTTATGTTTTGGCGGTTGTATTGGTTCATCCTAAAGTTTTAGAATTTTCAGATAGAATCATGAGTGATTTATGGTTTTTAGTCACCGTTTATCTTTTCTTTTATTTTTTATTTACAAACGACTTTCGAAAATCGTCTAAAGTATATTTAATCGGAATTTCTTTGATTCTGGCTTCTATCACCCGGGTAAATGGGTTTTTACTCATTGGCTCATGGTGGATCTACATTGCATTGGATCAAAATGACTTGAAGAATAAAATCAAGGATTTTTTAATTTCAATTCCCTTTGTTTTCATTGTTTTATATCTTAAAAAGTTAGATAGTCAATACGAAGCAAACCATGTTGATTTGCTCTCGAATATCACAAGTGCTTCGGTGTTCAATAACCTTTTTCTATATTCAAAACAAATTGGACAATACTTGCTTTGGCATCTAGGTTTCATGCCTTTAACCGGGATTTTGTTCGGAATCATAACACTATTCTTTTTTGGTTTTGCACTTAAAACCATGGATAGACTTAAATTGTTCGCTCCAATTTTATTATGGATTTTGGTGAATTTCGCATTGATTGTTATTTGGCCAATTGGACAAGGATCTAGGTATTTACTTCCTATCATCCCTTTTGTTATTTGGATTTCCGTGATAGGTTTTAACGACTGGATTCAAAATCAAAAATTGAATCAAATCATATCCACAATATTTATCGCTCTCATTATCATTCAATCGCTTGCAACAATCGTTTTTTATCGATTTGTGTTTACTACAAACAAAGTGATTGGCGCAACACAAACTGATATTTATGAAAAAGTTAAATTGCTGGTACCTGATCATGAAATCATTGCTTTTGATAAGCCTCGTTGGCTTCATTTGATCACTGATAAAAAATGCGTCCGCAAACAATCTGATTCCTCTTTTTTTAAGTCAGATGCCAAATATTTACTGATAACCAATAAAAACATTTATAGTAATAGAATTCAAAAAAAGATTGATTCACGGTTAGATTCAATCTATGGAAATGCCGATTTTACCCTTTACAATAGGAATGATTTATCTCCCAGGAAAAAGTAAACTTTTCTGAAATTTAATCACTTGGCCTTTATTTCCAACCACCCACAATGCATGACTGCTCCATTGGCAAGTGTTGATGCCTTTGATATTGCTCAGGGTCTGGTCTATTAGGTTTTTATTCTTGAGGGACATTGAAGTTGTTTTCATATTTGAGAATTTATCAATGCCATTAGAACCAACGGAAATGCCGTAATATTCTTTAGACTTTGAATTGTATTGCATGGCAATGCCACTTCGGTAACCATTTTGAGGTAATTGTGTATGTGAAATGGCAATTTTTGAGTCAATTTTGGTATTTTTTAGGGTGTACTTCACTTGTGATAGTTCAATGACATATGAAAATGAATCTTTGGTATTTGGGTATTTCCAATGTCCTCCAATGCAAAACAAACGGTGATTCACCAATTGCATGCCATAGATACCCCAACCATCTCCTGATGGAAATTTCAATTGATAAGGGAATGATAAATATTCAAAAGATTTTGAGGGATTGTTTAGATTGAAAGATAAGATGACTTGTCGCACTTCTCCTGCGGTGTTTCCACCACCAGCGAAATAAAAGTCCATTAAGATTTTAGTGCCATTTTGATTTTTTTGAGAGGCGAGTTGGTTATATACTAGGGATGTTCCACTTGCTGCAAACATAGACGAGAGCGATTGGGTTGCTAAATTCCAAGAGCCATTTGGAATTGGAAACCAATTGTCCCCAAAATCAATTGTATACAAAGCAACAAAGTGTTTTTCAGTTGAATTTTTCAATTCTGAGTGGAATAAGGAGTCTGGGAGAGGATCTCCGAGAGCAATGCCAACGCCAGTTTGATTATTTATTTCGATAACGTCTAAAAAAATACCTGTTCGATTGTCGGAATAAACAGTTTTCCATGTTTTTCCATGATTGGTGGTTTTTAGAATAACCGCACTGTCGCCGGCGCTCATGATTATGGCGGTTTGATTGTTTAGGGCATGAATGTCTCTGAAGTCTTTTCCCGAATACCCCTTGGGGTTGAGTGTATCAAAAGAAATTCCAGAATTCTTGGTGTAAAGAATTGTTCCTTTTGAACCAGAGGCCCAAATTTCGTGATCAGACAAAACCGAAATTCCTCTAAAAGATTGAGAAAGTGTAACATTGACACTTGAAAGACTAAAAAATCCAATAATTATTTTGAAATAATTGAAAGCCAATGCTTTTTTCATAATATAATAACTTGTTAAAGTAAAAGAAGTTTGTTTTCTTTGTTACAAATTAAATAGCCTATGGATAAAACTGCTACAAAAATTTTATTTTCATTCGACAAATTCGTGAATTCTGAAGAAGTGATACAAGCGGCTGTTGCAGTTGCTCGTAAAAGTATGGCTTCATTGGAATACATCATGACCGACGAATCTGAATCAATTGGTTCAGGAAGTGGTGATGATGTAACAAGAGAATTCCAATTGAAACATGGTGTTCAATTGGAAATTTCAACTTATCCAGGAACTTTCTGGAAAGCTTTGGCAAAAGCTGCTGAAAAGTTAGCTGCTACACTGGTAGTGGTAGGCTCACAACCTGCCAAAGCGGGATTATTAGGTGGAGGGATGACATCAAAAGTTGATGGTTTTACATGTTCAATTTTGTATTTTAATGAAAAAACAAAATGGCAGGTACCCAACGATATTTTAATGCCATTGGATTCAAATTCAGAAACCCGCCAAAAGTTTTTCCCTGTTTCGCACTGGGCGAAACTGTTTTATGCCAATGTTGAGGTAATTGGACTTAAAAAATCTGAAAAAGGTGATGACGCAAAAATGAGTCACATCTACACGATTCAAGGTCATAATTACATGGTAGAAAAAGGCATTCGCACTAAAACCACAGAAATGGAACCTACTGTAGACATTGTTGCCGCTTTGCTTAAACATTCTGAAACTTTTAGAAGTAAATGGATGTCAGTTTTAAGCAATGCAGAAGGTGTTTTTAGAGTGAGTGCGTTCCAAAAAGTTTGTGAAGAAGCTACTTGTCCTTTATTGATTGTTCCCTACCACGAACCTATTGGTTTGGGAGGGTCAGGATATTAGAATTTAAAATTTGTCGAATCCAAAAGGCGCCGAAGGGCGTCTTTTTTTTGCACTATTCACAAAATTGGGAAAATTGATTATGAGAGATGCCTTAAAATAACGAAATTGCGACAATTATGGGCAACATCAGAACATTACAATCGTTTATAGAAAGTGGTACAACGCCAGAAATACTATTTTGGGTAGGATGTGCAGGAAGTTATGATGAAAGAGCACAGAGAGTCAGTAAAGCCTTTGCAAATATTTTGGAAAAGGCAAATGTGTCTTTTGCAATTTTAGGGGCAGAAGAGGGTTGTACTGGCGATCCTGCGAAGCGTGCTGGAAACGAATTTCTCTTCCAAATGCAAGCCATGCAAAATATAGAAGTTTTGAATGGTTATGGTGTGAGTAAAATCGTGACGGCTTGTCCGCATTGCTACAATACCTTGAAAAATGAATATCCCAATTTAGGCGGAAATTACGATGTGATTCATCATACTCAATTTATCAATGAACTTCTCAACGAAGGCCGTTTGGCAATTGAAGGTGGTGCATTTGCAGGCAAAAAAATCACTTACCATGATAGTTGTTATTTAGGGCGTGCGAATGGTATTTATGAAGCACCTAGAATGGTGATGGAGCGCTTAGATGCCGATTTGGTAGAAATGAAACGTTGCAAAACCAATGGTTTTTGCTGTGGTGCCGGTGGCGCACAAATGTTTAAAGAAGCCGAAAACGGAAATAAAGAGGTGAATGTTGAACGCGCTGAAGAAGCCATCAACACCGGTGCAGATATTATTGCTGTGAATTGTCCCTTCTGTATGACAATGATGCGCGATGGCACAAAACACTTTGAGAAAGAAAATGAAGTTCAAGTTTTAGATATCGCTGAATTAATTAACAATCAATTATGATATGCTAATTCCAAATTTACCAGGTCATTCACGTGTATGGATTTTTGCATCAAATAAATTATTGACAGAGGCGGAAATTCAAGATGTTTCTATGCTCATGGGTTCTTTTACCGCTCAATGGCAATCACACGGAACTCAACTTCTAGCTGCCTTTGAAATCATACATGAGTCTATTTTGATAGTTGCAGTTGACGAATCTGTGGAACCACCATCTGGTTGCAGTATTGACAAAGTTTTTAGATTATTGAATCAAACCAATATTGATTTCTTTCAAAGGACATTGGTGTGGGTGCCTTTTTGTAATTCTGCAAAAATTATTACCCAGGAACAAGCAATTCTTCAGTTTAAACATGGTGAACTCAATCAAGAAAGTTTGGTTGTGAATACCTTAGTAGAAACCCTAGATCAAGCTCGTAATCAATTGTATATACCGTTGAAAGATAGTTGGATAGCACAAAAAATAACACGATACAATCAATATGAAGGATAAACGCATTGCCATTTTATTTTTAACAATATTTATCGATCTACTTGGATTTGGTATTGTAATTCCCATTTTACCAAACTTGGCGAAAACAATGGCCATCACCAGCAATATGTCGTTTAATCCAGATTACGCTGTTGGTATAATTGCAGCAGCATTTTCGGTGATTCAATTCTTGTTCGCACCAATGTTTGGTTCTCTTTCGGATAGAATTGGGCGTAGACCAATTATTTTGGGAAGTATCTTAGTCAATGCAATTGGTTATTTCATTTTTGGGATTGCTGGGAATTTTGCAATTCTGTTAATCTCAAGAATTATTTCGGGATTTGGTAGTGCAAATATTTCTGCGGCTCAAGCTTATATTGCCGATATTACTTCTCCTGCAGATAGAGCCAAAAAAATGGGTATCATTGGTGCTGCTTTTGGATTAGGGTTTGTTTTTGGACCACCAATTGGAGGGTATTTATTTCTATCGGGCGGACTTTATTATGTCGGTGTATTTACGGCAATTTTATGTTTGTTGAATTTTGTGCTTGCATTTTTATTCTTACCCGAGAGCAATACAAACAAATCTGGTCATAAAAGAAAAGCCTCAGATACTTTCAAAGGAATGTTTCAAGTTTGGAGCATTGAAGTTATTGGAGAACTATTCCTCATTAATTTTATTTATATCATGGCATTTAGCATGATGCAAATCAATGGTAGTGTTTTATGGAAAGAAAAATATGGACTAAACGAAAAGCAAGTTGGTAATATTTTTGGAATGATAGGTGTGGCAGGTGCCATTGTACAAGGATTGTTAATTGGCGTTTTTTCTAAGAAATTAGGATTGAAGAAAATGCTTTTAATTGGTTGTCCCGTTGTGGGAATTGGATTGGCAATCATTCCTTTGCCACCAACAATTGAATGGTTTTATGTAAATCAAACAATTGCTATCATTTTGTTGTCGGTTGGAAATGGATTGCTCATGACATCAATCAATTCATTGGTTTCCATTAATTCACCGGCACATGCTCAAGGTACAATGCTGGGCACACTTCAGAGTTTATCATCACTCTCTCGCGTTGTTGGCCCTTTGATTGCTTCTTTTCTATATGCGCAATCTAAGGAATTACCGTTCTACACAGCGGGGTTATTGATGTTTGCAATTTTCTTCTTGGCAATTAAGCTTTCCAAAAAGCTAAAAGCTGAGAATATTTCTCACGCTTAAATCATGATAAAAAAGTTGCAGGTTGTACATTTAAATGCCTCCTCTAGTGGTGGTGCATTTGTGGCAGCGCAACGGTTATCAGATGCATTAAATCAATGCGACGGTATTGTCTCAAGTCATTTGATATTTGAAGGTGCGCCAGGCCCTTATACCCTTTGGGCAAAACATTGGCTCCTCAAGAAATTTGCCTTTTTGCTGCATGCCATTGAAAAATTAGATTTTCTAAGATATGAGAAATCTAAATCTATCCGATTTGCATTTAGCCATGCGCTCACTGGTGTCAACATTTTAAAACATCCCTTGGTGAAAAATGCAGATGTCATTCATTTGCATTGGGTGAATAAGGGATTCCTCTCTTTCAATTCAATGGAACAAATTGTTCACTCAGGAAAGAAAATCGTTTGGACATGTCATGATGTATGGCCATTTACTGGAGGTTGCTACCATCCAAGAGGTTGTGAAAACTTTTTTGAGGGATGTGGGAATTGTCAGTACTTGAAATCTCCCTCTGAGAATGACTTATCTAGCGTTGTATTTAAGCAAAAGCAAGATTTATGGGGTAGAGGTCAAATTCAATTCATTACCCCTTCAAACTGGCTAAAACAAACTGCTGAAAAAAGTGCTTTGATGCAGCATCACTCAAAAATTACCAACATCCCTAATTGTGTAGATGTTGAATTTTTTAGAGCATCTACGGAAATTGAAAAAAATCAATCCCGTGAAAATTTTGGGTTGAATCCTACATTAAATACCCTCTTATTTTCAGCAGCGAATTTGAAAAATGCTGCGAAAGGTATTCATGAGTTCTTGCAAGTTTGTCATCTTTTGGTACAACAAAATATTGAATTTCAAATACTCATCATTGGCGATCAGCGAGACATGGATATTCAATTTCCAGTGAAAACAGTTTTTTTAGGTTTCGTGAATGATGCAGAAATTTTACGCAGCGCTTACTGGTCGGCAACAACCTATGTTACAACATCACACGAAGAGAATTTACCTACGACCATCATGGAGAGTTTAAGCTGCGGAGTTCCAGTTTGTGCTTTTGGTGTAGGTGGGATACCCGAAATGATTGTTCAACATAAAACGGGTATGGTCTCTCCAAAATTAGATGTTTGCACAATGGTAAATCAAATTGTTGAATTGTTTGATTTAATCAATCAAAGTGGAATTGAAGTTCGCAATCAATGCGTTCAATTTGCCACTGAAAATTATTCAGATGCTGTCATTTCTCAAAGGCATCTTTCTGTTTATCGATCGATTTAAAATGAAAAAGTCACCCGAAGGTGACTCTTTCTAACACAAACACTATGAATAATTTATCTTTTAATCTACATTGTCATGTAGATGTCTATTTGGTCTAATTGCAAAATCTCTTTCGCCATTGGTTTCTGCCGTAAGCGAGAATTTAGAAACATTGGTATCTGTACTTTGTGGTCCTTCAAAAAGAGGCACATTTTTACGCTGATAAGCTGGAATATTCATATCGGTGTCCAAAATATTCTCACGCTCCATACGAGAATGTTCGTAACGGCTTGGTGTAGGTTGGAAAGTTTGAGGTTGATTCTGACGATATTGAATTTGAGGTTCTACCACTTGATGCGGTTGATTTTGTGCAACAGGTGGATTTTCAAATTGTTGATCTTGACTGAATTGATTTTCATTTTTGAATAAATCTGTAATTGTAGTTGGTTGTATATCATTGTTCATGGTTTCCATGAATTGATTTGCTTCCATGATAGGATTTACAGTTTCAATTTCAATTACAGCAGGTGCTTGCACAGGAGCAATTGTTTCAATTTGAACGTTTGTTAAGGTATGAATAGTTTTGGTTTCTCTGCTATTAAAACCAGTTGCAATAACAGTTACCGATAAATTTTCACCTAAAGTTTCATCATGTGTAACCCCCATTTTAAGATGTGCTTCATTTCCGGCTTCCGTTTGTAGGTAAGAGGTGATTACGCGTGATTCTTTCATGGTAGGTTGTTTAGAACCATAGGATACATTGATCAATAAGTGGCTAGCACCGAGAATCTTGGTATTGTCGAGCAATGGGCTATTTAATGCAATTTTAACTGCATTTTCAGCTCTAGAATCGCCATTGGCAATACCTGTTCCCATTAATGCTTGTCCGCTGTTTTCCATTGCCGTTTTGACGTCCATGAAATCAACGTTAATTAAACCTGGTTTGAAAATGATTTCTGCAATTCCTTTGGCTGCGGTGCACAGAATGTCATCGGCTTCAGAAAATGCTTCAGAAATCGTAAGGTCTTCGTACATGTCTACAATTCTGTCGTTACAAATGGTTAACAATGCATCAACGTTAGGACGAAGTTTTTCCAAACCTTCTTGTGCTTGTTTGTTACGTTTTGGTCCCTCATCAACAAAAGGAAGCGTCACAATACCAACGGTTAAAATACCTTTGTCTTTAGCAATTTTAGCAATAACGGGAGCTGCACCAGTACCAGTACCACCGCCCATTCCAGCCGTAATGAAAACCATTAAGGTTTCATTGTCTAAAATTTCTTCAATGGTTCTTGAGCTATCCATCGCTGCTTTTTCGCCAATTTCTGGCAAAGAGCCAGCACCCAATCCAGTACCACCTAATTGGTAACGGTTTGGTACATTGCTATGGCGTAAAGCTTGGTTATCGGTATTGCAGATATAAAAATCAACGCCTTCAATACCATGTTTGAACATATGATTAACGGCATTGCTACCACCTCCACCAACACCAATTACTTTAATGGTATTGCGTTGAGGTTCGTTAAAATCGGGTTGAAAATTCATGTTTGTGGTCATGTTTGTGTTTGGTTTTTTGTGGTTGAATAGAATTATTTTTCGTTAAAATCGTCATCTTCTTCAGAAAGCCATTTTTTCACGCCATCGAACAAGTTGCCATAATTTTGCCAAGGCTTTTTGAAACCGCTGCTTGGTGGGGTAACCACTTCAGCAACAGGTTCTTGAACCTCATTTTTACTTTTATTGTTAGGGTTTAAGTCAATTTTAATATTTGGTTCAAATTCAGAACCTATTTTTTGTGCAGAATCAAAGCCCATCATCACCAAGCCAATGGCAGTTGAATACATTGGGTTACGAACCTCATCAATCATTCCTTTTCCAAGGTGTTGTCCTGGAGAGCCTAAATGTACTTCCATACCCATGTTGTAGCTAAACAGTTGGCTAACATCCTTCATTGAAGAACCGCCACCAGTAAGTACAATACCACCAGAAAGTTTATGTGCAATACCTGAAAGTTGAATTTCGAAATCAACTTTTTGTATGATATCTTCCATTCTAGCACGAATGACTTGAGAAATAGCAAAAACTGAAATTTCTTTTGGTTGACGACCTGGTAAACCCGGAATTACCACCACTTCATTTTTCATGGATTCAGTTGGATAGCAGCTTCCGTATTTCACTTTTACATCTTCAGCTTGTTCTTTTAAAATTCCCCAAGCTTCTTGTAAATCACGGGTAATTCTATCGCCACCAATAGGAATGATTGCGGTGTGGCTGATATAACCATTTTCGAAAATACAAATATCGGTTGTTCCACCGCCAATATCTACCAATGCAACACCAGCTTCTAACTCTGGAGTCGACAAAACGGCTCTTGCTGAAGCTACGGGTTCAACCATTAAATCTGCAACTTGAAGTCCTGCTTTTGTTACAGCTTTGAAAATGGTTTTAGCTGCTGCGGTTTCACCGGTGATAATATGGTAATTACATTCTACACGTACGCCAATTCTACCAACAGGATCGCGAATTCCATCTTCTCCATCAATTTTATAATCTTGTGGCAATACATGCAATATTTCTAAACCTGGAGTTAAAGCCAAGTTTTGCATTTCATTTTCTAATTTATCAAGTTCGGTTTGTTCAATCTCTTCATCCCCAAATTTTCTAGATAAAGTTCCACGGTGTTGCAAACTTTTTATATGGTGACCAGCGATACCAACATACACTGTGTTTATTTTCACCTGACTTTGACGTTCAGCCTCTATCACTGCCTCTTGAATTGCAGTCACTGCCTTACTTACATTTGCAACCATACCACGAGATACTCCTCCCTGGCTTGATGCCTTTCCCATTCCAAGTATATTGATTTTGCCGTTCTCAGCCAATTGACCTACGATTGCGCAAATTTTGGTTGTTCCGATGTCTAACCCTACGATAAATTTGTTGTTTTCTGACATAATGTTGATGAATTATTCTAGTGTGTTGGTTTTTGGACAGTTTTAGTTTCTTTGTGTTCAGTTTCGACGTCACTCAGTCTTCCGATCACCTGGTTTGGTATCGAAAGGTCTATTTGTACATACTTGTTCCAACCCACTGTTTGGAGACCTTTCCTATAGAAAAGACTGAGGTTTTCGAACTTCTGCGACATGTTTTGAGTGTTGTCTATAACAATGCTATGGCTTCCTACGCGAGGAATCAACAAAAGTTGATTATAGTTATCTACATAGCATTGTTCAAATTGTGCATCCCAGTATTGATTGTAGTGCATGAATTTCCCTAAATTCAATAACTCTGCGGATAATGGTAGTGGCGAAATTACTCCAGCCTTGAAGGCGATATTAATTTTGCCGCTTGCAATGATGATATTGGGTTGTGTATTTTCTTTCTTCGGAATTTGGATTCCAAAGCTATCTAAATAAAATTCCTGACCAATGTCGTTCACGATCTGAATCACTGGCTTACGCTCTCTAATTTTAAGTTTAAGCACCCCGTCAAATCCAACATAGGCTGTCACTTTCTCAATGTATGGTATGGCACTCAAGGTTTGTTCAATTTTTGTGAGGGATATCTCAGCAGCAGATTTTCCTACAGGACTTCCAAACTTTGATTCAACCAGTGTAGTTACTTCTTGAGGACTTAAAAACTGACAGCTTGTATCGGCTTCTATTTGAACATTGATTTCTGAGATCATCCTATTTTTACCAGTGAAGTTTAATTTGCTCCACAAGAAAACAAGCAGTACAAGTAAGATTAACGACAATGAAACCATCCATTGGCGTTTATTCAGAGCCATTTTAATTTTTTTCATAAAGTGATCTTACAGGTTCTACAATTCTATCAATATCTCCAGCCCCTAATATGAGTAAAACTTCCGGTTTTTCAATCGCAAGTTGATTTAGGATGGCATCAGGAGACATGATTGATTTATTGATGTTATTTACTTGATTTAACAACCAAGTAGCATTGATTCCTTCAATTGGTTCTTCTCTGGCTGGATAGATTTCCATGAGCCATAAAGTATCTAAGGCCGATAAACTTTGAGCAAATCCTGCGGCGAAATCTCTTGTTCTCGTAAATAAATGAGGTTGAAAGATTCCAGTGATTTTCTTTGTTGGGTAAAGTGATTTCACAGAACCAATGATTGCATTTAATTCCTCAGGATGGTGCGCGTAATCGTCAATAACAACCA
>JACCDW011772901.1_pt1 | contig 19995 bp, 19 predicted proteins | sample 7449781 | NCBI WGS metagenome assembly JACCDW01 (sample SAMN15323449, study PRJNA562643) | freshwater metagenome | isolation source: river surface water | place: USA:Blue River Watershed | collected 2017-08-18
CATGGCCGTGACGAGATCTTGCTCAAATATGGGCGTCCGTTTTAGGAGCACATGATGCGATGGAGCCCAGCAATCCTATTGCCATTGACTGCACTGTCATTGACACCAGCAGGGGTATATGCCGAAGCAAAAATATTCATATCAGTGGAGCAGGCGCAAAAGAAGATGTTCCCCGGACAGGCTCTGAAAAAAACACCGGTGATCCTTACCGAGACGCAAATTGAAAAAATGCGCGCAGCTTCTTCGGTTCGCTATCCGTTTCGCGGCGACCGCATCTGGCAAACTACTGACAATGGCTGGTTTGTCATCGATGAAGTGCTCGGCAAACATGAAATGATTGTCTATGCAGTCGGTATCACTACCGAGGGTACTATCAAGGATATTGAAATTCTTGAATATCATGAATCGTATGGTTATCAAGTTGCAGAAGAGTCATGGCGACAGCAATTCGTCGGTAAATCCTCGTCTTCGGCAATCAAGCTTGGTACCGATATCAAAAATATTTCTGGTGCTACGCTCTCGTGTAAACATGTCACTGATGGCGTGAAACGCTTAATGGTAATGCATGATCTGGTACTGCGCCCTATCAATGCCAAATGAAATCAGTCGCTGCAGGCCACTACTCGGCACTTATGTGGAAATCCGGATTTCCACCATCGGTGGCTGCATCGAAGAGCATGAAAAGCGAATCGACGCGGCATTTGAAGCGATTGCACTTTGTGCTCGTCTGATGAGTTTTCATGATGAGAAAAGTGAGCTGTCTATTCTCAACCGCTGCGCTAATTCGCACCCTGTTACCGTCCATCCCTGGACTTATGAAGTTTTAAGACAAGCGCAGTCGCTCTATCATGACTCTGCAGGATTATTTGATGCAGGGGTAGCGACAGAACTCATGCACTGGGGATTATTGCCTGACAAGGATTTCATGACACAGGAAAATAACCAGGTGCGATCAACCATCGCGGCACTTGATCTGCTGCCTGATTCTACTGTCAGATATACCAGCCCTGCTTGTCTGGATCTGGGCGGCATTGCCAAAGGATTTGCCGTTGACAAGGCCATAGAACAATTACGAAGCGATGATATTGCCTCAGCAGTAGTCAATGCAGGTGGTGATCTCAGAGTAACGGGAACAGTCGATGAGCCTGTGCACATACGCCATCCACTTCACCCAGACCAGCTAATTTATATCGGATCGATTTCTGAGGGTGCAGTCGCAACATCTTCTCCCTATTTTTCTATTAAAAATATAAATCAACCAGATCAGATCTGCGCACTGGTTGATGCCAAAAAAAGAATATCGCTGACTGATCTGCGTAGCTATACCGTGATTGCACCCACTTGCTCTGCAGCGGACGCGCTCACCAAGATACTGGCTTCAGGCATGCATCCACAATCGGGTTACTTTGAAAAATATCAGGCACAAACCTTCGTCATTTAAATATCATGAACCACTATCCGGCACGTATCGGCAAGCTATCTGTTTTTCACCGTTATAGCGCCTATAGCATCATCATTTTATGTAGCATTACTGGTCTTGCCTATCTGATCGGGCAGGAACTTAATGTTCTACATGACTGGTTCGCCAACCGGAATGTCTTGATTGCACATGGCATCACTGCATTCCTGATATTGATCGTGATTGGTTCAGTCCTGCCCGCTCATATCAAGGTTAGCTGGCGCGCCCAGCGCAACCGTATTACCGGTCTGTTAATGGGTGCCGTGATGCTGGCACTTAGTATTTCGGCGCTATTCTTGTACTACGGCTCAGAAGAAAGCCGCGAATATGCTTTATGGATGCACTGGCTGATCGGCATCAGCGTTTTTATTGTTTTTCCACTGCATGTGGTAATTGGACGCTGGCGCAGCGTTATCGCATAGCTCTGACACAACTCTGCAGCAACAGCTACTGATCAATAGATTAATAAATTCAAATATTTGGATCTAATGTATTTATAGTACATAGATGATAAACAACGTTATCGCTTACAGGATATAAGTTCCGGTTAGATCTTGCTTGAATTAGATCTGATAATGATAACAATAATAATTACTATCGTATAATATCGTTTCTCATTATTAATTCGGAAATTTAATATGAAAAATATAATTTTAACTATAATTACACTGGGATTGAATTCGACAGCATTCGCTTTGGAATCTGGCATGAGTGAAACCGGTCTTTCTTACAACGAAATAGGTATTGCATACGCTTCTTCTACAACAAATTCAGGTAATAACACTGGTACTGCAGAGGGTGCTTCAGTTGGGGCTCAAACGCTGTTAAATAAAAATATTTTTATATTTGGTAATTATTCTATGCCTTCTGGCACATTTAACGGACTTGGCAATGTTGACATCTCAGCGTACCAAGCAGGTTTAGGAGTTAGATCTGCCATAGCATCAAACGTCGATATCACTGCAAGTGCAACTTATTTAAATTCTAAAAGTTCATTTTTAGGACTTTCTCCTATCTATATAGGATATGCAACTTCTGTTGGTGCGCGTGCTTTAGTAGCACCAAAACTTGAGGCCAATTTCTCTGTCAGCTATTACGATACAAAAAATGACACTTTTGGAACCAATTCAGGAACTCAATATCGTATTGGTACAGGCTATCAACTATCAGAAAAATTTATTGGCAGAGCCAGTTATGTAACAGAAACCGGTAAACATGGATATTCTGTAGGCTTAAGTTATCTTTTCTGAAAATTAAAAACTCAGCTAGTTAAAGTCTCGTGAATTCAGTTTCACGAGACTTTTTTATCTCAGTAGAAACGGTCGGCCTGAACATCATCGAAACTTCAAAAGAATTATTACTGCTGACAATCAGCGAAAGTCCTTTGCACTCTCAAAGGGCTTTTTTTGTTTGGCGGAGAGGGTGGCTTCGCCTACATGCTGCAGGCCGCGGTTCGGCTGATAAGCCGAACCCTTCGCATCCCACTCGCGATGTCCGCAGGGACATCGCTCCTCTCCAAATAACAAAGCCCTTTGCAATCGCAAAGGGCTTTATGTCTGGCGGAGAGGGTGGGATTCGCCTACATGCTGCAGGCCGCGGTTCGGCTGATAAGCCGAACCCTTCGCATCCCACTCGCGATGTCCGCAGGGCCATCGCTCCTCTCCAAATAACAAAGCCCTTTGCAGTCGCAAAGGGCTTTTTATCTGGCGGAGAGGGTGGGATTCGAACCCACGGTACCTTGCGGTACGCCTGATTTCGAGTCAGGTACATTCGACCACTCTGCCACCTCTCCGGTTTGTCTTGCACGGCATTTCTCGAAGACCGCGATTGTATCAGAGTCGGCAAGCCTGCGCCCGAATTCAGGGGCGCAATTGCCTGATTCCGCCCATGTACGGCCACAAGGCTTCCGGGATGTTCACACTGCCATCAGCCTGCTGATAATTTTCCAGCACGGCGACCAGTGTGCGGCCGACTGCCAGTCCTGAGCCATTGAGGGTATGCAGCAATTCAGGTTTGCCCTGTGCGTTCCGGAAGCGCGCCTGCATGCGGCGTGCCTGAAAAGCTTCGCAATTCGATACTGATGAAATTTCACGATAAGTATCTTGCGCCGGCAGCCAGACTTCAATGTCATAGGTCTTGGCTGCACCGAATCCCATGTCGCCGGTGCAAAGCGTGATCACGCGATAGGGCAAACCGAGTTTTTTCAGGATATTTTCTGCATGGCCGAGCATTTCTTCGAGCGCTGCATGAGAATGCTCGGGCTGCACGATCTGTACCATCTCGACTTTGTCAAACTGGTGCTGGCGTATCATGCCCCGCGTATCACGGCCATAGCTTCCGGCCTCAGATCGGAAGCAGGGTGAATGCGCAACCAGCTTCATCGGCAGCGCATCGGCACTGACGATTTCGTCGCGAACCAGATTAGTCAGCGTCACTTCAGCAGTCGGGATCAGATACAGCGACTCGCCCTCGCCTTCCTGCCCACCTTTTTTCACAGCAAAGAGATCGGCCTCGAATTTTGGCAACTGTCCGGTGCCGCGCAAGGTATCGGTATTGACGATATACGGCGTATAGCATTCGCTATAGCCATGTTCTGCGGTATGGGTGTCGAGCATGAATTGCGCCAGCGCGCGATGCAACCGCGCGATGCCACCCTTCATGACAGCAAAGCGCGAGCCGGAAAGTTTGGCAGCAACATCAAAGTCCAGCCCGAATGCAGCACCAAGGTCGACATGATCCTTGACTTCAAAATCATAGGATTTAGGCGTTCCGACTTTACGCAATTCCACGTTGCCGCTCTCATCCTGCCCGACGGGCACAGACTCATGGGGCAAATTGGGCACCACCAGAATCATCTCTGCCATCCTGAACTGGATCTTCTCGAGCTGTACTTCAGAGGACTTGAGTTCGTCACCGATACTGGCAACTTCGCTCATGACGGCCGAACTGTCTTCGCCTTTGCCTTTCAATATACCGATCTGCTTGGAGAGTGTATTGCGCCGGGACTGCAACTCCTCGGTGCGTGTCTGCAGGGTTTTGCGTTCTGCTTCGAGCGCATTAAAAGTGCCGACATCAAGCTGGAATTTGCGCGCTGCGAGACGGGCAGCAACGGCGTCAATGTCTTTGCGTAGGAGCTGGATATCAATCATAGGTAATCAAGAGAATGCTTTTGCAAAAGCAGCATTTTACCAATGATGGCGGGTCACACGCGAAATTGTCGGATGGCTTTACGCAAGGCAGCCAGCCATCGCCCGTTTATTTGCCGTCTTTCTTGCGCGCCTGGCTGTCCTTGTCTCGCAAAAAGGCCAGCTTATCTGCGATTTTCGCTTCCAGTCCGCGTGGCGTGGGCTGGTACCAGCCGGGCTCGGCCATCCCATCCGGCAGGTAGGTCTCACCGGCGGCATAGGCATCCGGCTCATTATGTGCATAGCGATACAGTTTGCCGTAGCCCAGTTCTTTCATCAGCTTAGTTGGCGCATTGCGCAAATGCTCAGGTACAGGCCGTGATTTATCCTTGGATACATAGGCACGGGCCGCATTGTAGGCGTTATAGGCGGCATTGGATTTTGCGGCGCAGGCCAGATAAATAGTGACTTCGGCCAGCGCCAGTTCGCCTTCCGGTGAACCCAGTCGTTCATACGTTTCGCTGGCATCCAGCGCCATGCGCCACGCGCGCGGATCAGCAAGCCCGATATCTTCAACGGCCATACGGATCAAGCGGCGGGCCAGATAGCGCGGATCTGTGCCGCCATCAAGCATGCGTACCAGCCAGTACAGTGCCGCATCCGGATTCGAACCGCGCACGGATTTATGCAAGGCTGAGATCTGGTCATAAAATGCATCGCCGCCTTTGTCGAATCGCCGCAGGATATCGCCCAGTGTTTCTTGCAGCAATACGCTATTGATCACGCTCTGATTTTTTTGCGTGGCCGACCGCAATACGATCTCAAGTGTATTCAATAATTTTCTGCCATCGCCATCGGCACTGGCCACCAGCATGGCACCCGCCTCTTCATCGATGCTGATCATACCGACTTCTTTGTCTAACGCGCGCGCAAGTAGCTGTGCCAGATCTGCTTCGGTGAGTGACTTCAGTACGTAAACAGCCGCACGGGACAGCAGCGCACTATTGACTTCGAAGGAAGGATTTTCTGTGGTCGCGCCAATGAAGGTAAACAATCCGCTTTCTACATGTGGCAGAAAAGCATCTTGCTGGCTCTTGTTGAAACGATGGACTTCATCAACGAACAGTATTGTCTTGCGTCCGGAATTGGCCTGCAATATTTGTGCACGCTCGACTGCTTCGCGAATATCCTTTACGCCGGAGAGCACTGCAGACAAGGCGATGAATTCTGCCTGAAATCCTGCTGCCATCAGTTTGGCCAGTGTGGTCTTGCCGACACCCGGCGGCCCCCACAAAATCATAGAATGCGGCTGGCCGGATTCAAAGGCCACGCGCAAGGGCTTGCCGGCGCCAAGCAAGTGCTGCTGCCCGATCACGTCATCGAGTGTCGCAGGCCGCAGGCGCTCTGCAAGTGGGACAGAACTCATCTCGACAAGACTATTGTTGCAGGACGTCAGCGCCCTTGGGAATGACAAAACGGAACTGGTTAGCAGGCAGCGACGGATTTTTTTCCATGCGCGTGAATGTTAACAGTGAGACCTGACCAAAGCTGTCACGCAACTCCATCGCCACTGGCATGCCGTCTTTGAGTCCGATGCCGATTTTTTCAAATGTGGTGTCTCTGGTCTTGGGTATGGCCTGCAGCCACTCGATACCATCGCGCGTACCGGCTTCGGACAAGGTAAAGTTTTTTTCAAGATCATTACTGCCAAAAAGTATCGCTGCCGGCGAAGAACCGATCGCATCACCCAGGGCCTTGACGATCACTTGATTGAGATCCTTGTCGAAGACATACAGCTTTTCACCATCTGCATGCAACTGCTGTTCATACGGCTTTTTATAGATCCAGATAAATTTTCCGGGACGGGCGAATATGAATGTGCCGGAAGAGGCGTTAGAGATGCGCAAGTTGCCTGACTCTGCATCCGTCTTCGCCAGTCGCTGCGTGAATTCACCACGTGCAGATTTTGTGCCGCTGACGAATGATTTGAATTGCTCCAGTGCCGAAGACTGCGCAAGCAATGGCAAGCCACATAAAAAAACGGCGCATAGCGATGTAAGGAATTTATTGCGCATTGCCAGCCGGGACGAGAATTTCACGATTACCGTTTGATTGCATCGTTGATACGATGCCGCTTTGTTCCATCTGCTCCAGAAGACGAGCAGCGCGATTGTAGCCTATGCGCAGATGCCGCTGCACCAGCGATATGGATGCGCGCCGGTTCTTCAGTACGATGGCCACGGCCTGATCATACAGAGGATCGGATTCGCCACCATGACCGCCTTCAAGGCCGCCGAATTCAGCACTGCCTTCTTCGCCGGTACCGCCTTCGAGAATGCCGTCGATATAGTTCGGTTCGCCCTGTGATTTCAGGTGCTGTACTACGCGATGGACTTCATCATCCGATACGAATGCGCCATGCACGCGCACCGGTAGTCCTGTACCAGGCGGCATGTAGAGCATGTCGCCCATGCCCAGCAGTGTTTCGGCACCCATCTGATCAAGAATCGTGCGCGAATCAATCTTGCTGCTGACCTGGAATGCAATACGCGTGGGAATATTCGCCTTGATCAAACCGGTGATGACATCAACCGAAGGACGCTGGGTTGCCAGTATCAGGTGTATGCCGGCAGCGCGCGCTTTTTGTGCGATGCGCGCGATCAGTTCTTCAACTTTTTTACCAACTACCATCATCAGGTCGGCCAGCTCATCGATGATGATCACGATCGTCGGTAGTTTTTCCAAAGGCTCAGGTGCATCCGGCGTGAGGCTAAACGGATTCGGAATTTTTTCTTCCTTCTTCTCCGCATCGATGATCTTCTGGTTATAGCCGGCCAGATTGCGCACGCCCAGTTTGGACATCAGCTTATAACGGCGTTCCATCTCGCCAACAGCCCAGTTCAGTGCATGACCGGCCTGACGCATATCGGTGACGACTGGCGCGAGCAAATGCGGTATGCCTTCGTAAATCGACAGCTCCAGCATTTTCGGATCAATCAGAATCAGGCGTACCTGATTCGGATCAGATTTATAGAGCAGCGAGAGTATGGTGGCATTAATGCCGACTGACTTACCTGATCCGGTGGTACCAGCTATCAGCAAGTGCGGCATTTTTGCCAGATCAGCGACGATAGGATGCCCTGCAATATCCTTACCCAGACCAATGGTCAGCGAAGAAGTGCCATCGTTATACACCTTGGAGCCGACAATTTCTGACAGTCTGACGATCTGGCGTTTTGGATTCGGCAGCTCTAGTCCCATATAGTTCTTGCCTGGTATGGTCTCGACCACGCGTATTGATGTCAGCGACAGCGCGCGTGCCAGGTCGCGCGCAAGATTGACGATCTGGCTGCCTTTGACGCCAACTGCAGGCTCGATCTCATAGCGGGTGATCACCGGGCCGGGATAGGCCGCAACCACTTTGACTTCAACGCCAAAGTCAGAGAGCTTTTTCTCGATCAGGCGGCTGATAAATTCCAGTGTCTCGACGCTGACGGTCTCCTGATTTTGCGGCGGCTCGTCCAGAAGCGACAGCGGTGGCAGATTGGTTTCAGGTATATCGAGAAACAACGAGACCTGTTTTTCTTTTTCCACTCGCTCCGATCGCGGTACCACCACCATCTGCGGCTCGATATGAATAGGCGTGCTCTCGACGATTCTGGCACGCTCTTGCACCACCACTTCCTCGCGCTTGACTGCGGCTTCCTGGCCAAGCTTGCGGTCCTGTCTCGCCGCGTACAGGTCAACAGCCCATTGGGCGATGTTTTCCAGGGCGCCGCCTAATTTTTCTGCAACCGCCATCCAGGAAATATGAAAGCACAGGCTAAATCCAAGGCAAAACAGCATCAACAGTATCAGCGTGGAGCCGTTAAAGCCCATTGCTGCCTGCAGGCCGCCGCCGAAGAGTTCACCGAGCACACCGCCCGGTGCGAGCGGAAGCGACGCCTTCAAGGTATACATGCGCACGAATTCCAGGCCACAGCTGCCCAGTATCAAGAGTACAAACCCGCCAGTCCTGATTGCAGGTTCAAAGCGATGCGCAGGGCTGACCTGTTTTTGCAGCAGGAAGCGGTTGGCCAGCTGGCGATAATTGACCCACACCAGTGCCATGAAGACGACGCAAATCCACCAGGCAGAGAAACCGAAAATATAGAGCAGCAGATCGGCGATCCATGCGCCGGTGACACCGCCCCAGTTTGCAGGCTGGCTGATCGCGCTGGCATTGGACCAGCAGGGATCTTCCTTTGAATAGGTAAATAAAATCAGCGTGAGATAGACGCACACAACCGCCAACAGCAGCCAGCGTGCCTCGGAAAGCAGGCGAACCAGTCTGTTCGGCAAGGGTTCCGATACATTTTCAGGCGGATTATTTCGGGTATAGCTGGGACTTGATCTGGTCATCACTTAAGAAAATTACAGGCTTCTGTGCCGGTGTGGCAGGTCGACTATAATCTTGGTTTGGATTGAGCGGCACTATCGCACGAATTCGGGCAGGATGAAACACCCTCCGGTTTTACCTATCCGACCCTCTGTAGACTGGCTCACAGGAGAATTCGCCATACGCCGCTGTTAGCTTAAACATCTATTGTAATCCCCCCGACACCTGATATTGCTTCCGAACTGACGTTGTCCTATTCATTTATTGCAGAAAAATTATGTCCTCTCCTAAACACGCACGCGTTTTAATTTTAGGCTCCGGCCCCGCCGGCTATAGCGCGGCAGTCTATGCTGCCCGCGCCAATCTCAATCCCGTACTGATCACCGGCGTTGAGCAAGGCGGTCAGCTGATGACAACCACTGATGTGGAGAACTGGCCGGGCGATCCGATGGGCGTGCAAGGTCCGGAGCTGATGCAGCGCCTGCTGCAGCATGCAGAACGCTTCAAGACCGAGATTATTTTTGACCATATTCACACCACGCATCTGACAGAAAAACCGATACGCTTGGTCGGTGATGCGGGAACTTACACCTGCGATGCACTGATCATCGCCACTGGCGCATCAGCCCAATATCTGGGGCTGCCCTCGGAAGAAAAATTCATGGGCAAAGGTGTCTCAGCCTGCGCCACTTGTGATGGTTTTTTCTATCGCAATCAAGAGGTTGCCGTCATCGGCGGCGGTAACACAGCCGTAGAAGAGGCGCTTTATCTTTCAAATATCGCAACAAAAGTCACGGTTGTTCACCGTCGCGACAAATTCCGCGCCGAACCTATCCTGATTGATCGCCTGATGGCCAAGGTCGCCGAAGGCAAGATTGAAGTCAAATGGAATCACACACTAGAAGAGGTCAACGGCGATGACAGTGGCGTGACCGGCATCACGATCAAATCAACGGCAGATGGTACGACCACGCCCATCAGCGTGCATGGCCTGTTCGTCGCCATCGGCCACAAGCCCAATACGGGCATTTTCGATGGCCAGCTGAAGATGAACAACGGCTACATCATGACCCAAAGCGGGCTCGAGGGCATGGCAACCGCAACTAACGTTGCTGGTGTTTTCGCCGCCGGCGATGTGCAAGACCACGTATACCGTCAGGCGATCACCAGCGCAGGTACTGGCTGTATGGCCGCGCTGGATGCACAGCGCTACCTGGAGAGCCTCGAGTAAACATGACCACAATATGCGGCTCTCGCCATGGCATCTTCGCTGAAAAATTTCACAGATCTGCAGGCGTTACAAACCCGGCTTAAACAGCAGGCCGAACGTCGCGCGCAAGAAGAACAAAGATTGCGTGAAGAGGCGCTGGCGCAAGAGCGCGAGGCCAACATTTTTCGCAATAGCATAGGGCAAGTGCAGCCTCTGGCAACAAGCGACCGTCAGCTACCACCGGTTGCCTATCCCCAGCCGGTTCCGAAGCAGCGCATCGCGGATGAACAGGCTGCGCTGCAGGAATCCCTGTCGGATGAATTCAGTATCGAGACGCTGATGGAATCAGATGAAGCGCTCAGCTATGCCCGTACTGGCATCGGGCCCGATGTATTAAAAAAGCTCCGGCGAGGCGAATGGGTGATTCAGGATCAACTCGATCTGCATGGCTTGCGCACTGATGAAGCACGCGAGGCCGTCGGCTTATTTTTGCGCAATGCGGTGCGCAAAGGCATGCGCTGCGTGCGCATCATTCATGGCAAGGGACTGGGTTCTGTCAACAAGGAACCTGTACTCAAGAGCAAAGTGCGCAACTGGCTGGTACAAAAAAATGAAGTGATGGCCTTTTGTCAGGCACGCGCAGCCGATGGTGGCAGCGGTGCACTGATCGTACTGCTGAAGTCATGATCAAAGCTGGCCTGTTCACGATACTGAACCGGCCAGCAACTGAGCTCAGACTGCTTCGGCGCCGGTCTCACCGGTACGAATACGGATCACCTGCTCGACAGTACGCACGAATATCTTGCCATCGCCTATCTTGCCGGTTCGTGCCGCCTTGATGATCGCTTCAACTGCATGATCGACAACATCATCGCTCACCACCGCCTCGATCTTCACCTTAGGCAAAAAGTCCACTACATATTCGGCGCCACGATAGAGTTCGGTGTGCCCTTTCTGACGGCCGAAACCTTTTACTTCAGTGACGGTCAGGCCGGTTACGCCAACTATCGCCAGCGCTTCGCGCACTTCGTCAAGTTTGAACGGCTTGATGATCGCAGTGATTTGCTTCACGGGATACTCCTCTTGTTATGACTTTAAAAATTGTGACTCTGTTATTGAATTTTATTCGCGAAATTTCGAGGTGATCGGATAACGCCAATCTCGCCCGAAGGCCCTGTGCGTGACGCGTACGCCGACAGGTGCCTGACGTCGTTTATATTCATTGATCTTGATCAGCCGGGTGATGCGGTCTACATCTTCTTTACGATACCCCGCCTCCAGCAGTTCTGCAATGCCCTGCCCTTCTTCCATATAGCGCTGCATGATGCCATCAAGGACATCATAAGGCGGCAGCGAATCCTGGTCAGTCTGCCCGGGCCGTAATTCCGCAGATGGCGCACGCGTCAGGATACGCTCGGGAATGATATCCGCAATCCCGTTTCTGTATCGGCACAGCGCGTAGACCAGCGTCTTGGCGATATCCTTGATCACGGCAAAGCCGCCGGCCATATCACCATAGAGCGTGCAATAGCCAACCGCCATCTCGCTCTTATTCCCGGTGGTGAGCACAATGGCGCCCGTCTTGTTGGAGAGTGCCATCAACAGCGTACCCCGTATGCGCGCCTGTATATTTTCTTCAGTCGCATCTTCCGGCAGCCCCTGAAATTCAAATGCCAATGCCTGTCTGAAGGCGTCAAAACAGTGAATGATCGGGATTTCATCGTAGCGCACCCCCAGACGCTGCACCATCTCGCGCGAATCTATCCAGGATATCTCGGCGGTATAGGGCGAAGCCATCATCACCGCGCGCACTTTGTCTGCACCCAGCGCATCGACGGCGATCGCTAAGGTCAGTGCGGAATCCACTCCGCCGGACAAGCCGATGATCGCGCCCGGGAAACCATTTTTACCGACATAGTCGCGTACGCCCAATACCAGCGCCGCATAGACTTGCGCCTCAATCGATAGCTCGGGAGCGATTGCCTGCTCGCGTGGCGCGGCGCCGTCAAATATGACCATGCCCAGCGCTTCTTCGAAATGCGTTAACTGCGCAGTGACTTTGCCGCTTGCATCCATCACAAAAGAGCCGCCATCAAATACCAGCTCGTCCTGCGCGCCGACCAGATTGGCATACACCAGCGACATCTGCTGCGAAGAGACATGGGCACGCATGACCTCAAATCGCTGGTGTAATTTGTTCATGTGGTAGGGCGAGGCATTTGGTACCAGTAGAACTTGCGCACCTGCCGCGCGCGCCTTGGCCGGTGCTTCCGGATACCAGGTATCTTCACAAATGTTGAGGCCAAAACGGACGCCCTTGACGTCAAACACGCAGACCTCATCGGCTGCGGTGAAATAGCGCTTCTCGTCAAATACCGTGTAATTGGGCAGCGCATGCTTGCGATAAGTGGCCATAATCCGGCCATTGCACAGCACAGATGCGGCATTGTAATGACGGCCTTCCTGCTCCAGCGGATGACCGACAATCACATGCAGGTCGGTAAATGGTGCGAGCTGATCGGCCAGTGTCTGCAACGCGATCCGGGATTTTGCGTAGAATGACTGTCGCAGCAATAAGTCTTCAGGCGGATAGCCGACCAGAGAAAGCTCTGGCGTGATCAGGATGTCGGCGCCTTGCTGTGACGCGCGCTGCGCGCTCTCGGCAATCTTTGCACTATTTCCGGCAAGATCACCGACCGTGCTGTTTATCTGGGCTATCGCAACGTTTACTGTCATGGCATGAGGCCGACTCTGCAAAATCAGAATTATCGCACGCGCATCGTCTCTTCATTATCCGAGGTCGGGCAAGCCGCATGGAATGGCTTACTTGACCAGCAAGAAGAGTCGAATCCGTTCTTATCGTTTTCATTTTTGCATGCGCTGCATGAGTCCGGCAGCGCATGCGCCGATACCGGCTGGCAGCCGCAATATCTGACGCTCTGGCAGGAGGAACAGCTTGCTGCTGCCCTGCCTCTGTACGCGAAATTCCACTCATATGGCGAGTATGTTTTCGACTGGGCGTGGGCTGATGCCTATCAGCGCAACGGTCTTGCTTACTATCCGAAATTATTGTCCGCCATTCCATTTACGCCCGTAACAGGTGGTCGCCTGCTTGCACAGGATGCGCAGGCAAGACTGGCGCTGATTGATGCGCTGAAAAATCTTCAGCAGACTAATGATCTCTCCTCGACACATATTCTTTATCCGCCAAAGGCAGAAGCTGCGTTATTGTCAGAGTCAGGTTTTCTGTTGCGCAGCGGCGTGCAATTTCACTGGCAAAACGCCGGTTATGGAAATTTTGAACAGTTCCTCTCGACACTGGAACAGAAAAAACGCAAGAATATCCGCGCCGAGAGGCGCAAGGTAGCGGACGCAGATATACGGTTTCGCCAGTTGCGCGGCACGGACATCGGCGAATCCGACTGGATCTTCTTCAAGCGCTGTTATGACCGCACTTACCGCGAACATCATTCCTCCCCATATTTGAACATGGATTTTTTTCAGCGTATCGGAAAAGATATGCCGGAAAATATTTTGCTCGTTACTGCAGAACGCGAAGGTAATCCGATTGCCTCTTCACTGCTGATACATGATGCGCATACGCTGTATGGCCGATATTGGGGGGCGATCGAGCATCATGACTGCCTGCATTTCGAGACCGCCTATTATCAGCCGCTGGAATTTTGTATCGCGCATCGTATACGCTACTTCGAAGGTGGCGCGCAGGGAGAACACAAAATGGCGCGCGGATTCCTGCCTGAGCAAACCTGGTCTGCACACTGGCTTGCACATCCCGCATTCGCTGATGCGATCGAGAGATTCCTGGAAAGAGAAGGCTCTGGCATCAACGCTTATATCAGCGAATTAAATGAGCGCAATCCGTTTAAGACTGCCAAAGTACCCTGATCACCCAATAAAAAAGCCGGGCCTCGTGCAATACGAAGTCCGGCCATGTCTGCTCATGCCGCACAACGCATCATGCGCCATAGAGCAACGAAGTTAAATCAGAAGTTAGGCTTGCTTGCTGCTTTTTTATATGCCTCTACGCCGGACAGAATTTCCTTGCCGGCTTCTTCAGGACCGAACCATCCCAGTACCTTCACCCACTTGCCTGGCTCCAGATCTTTGTAATGCTCGAAGAAATGCTGGATCTGCTGCAAGCGCAGGGAATTCATGTCTTCAGGCTTGCGCCAGTGGGTGTAAATAGGCAGGACTTTATCGACCGGCACTGCGAGGACCTTTGCATCACCGCCCGCTTCGTCATTCATCTTCAATACGCCGATCGGACGGCAACGAACGACCACACCGGGAATCAGCGGGAAAGGCGTAATCACCAGTACATCGACAGGATCGCCATCATCTGCGATCGTGTGTGGTACATAACCGTAATTACAGGGGTAATGCATCGCCGTCCCCATGAAGCGATCAACAAAAATCGCGCCGGATTCTTTATCGACCTCATATTTGATCGGATCGGCATTCATCGGGATTTCGATAATGACATTGAAATCATTGGGCAAATCGCGGCCGGCTGGCACCAGGTTCAGGCTCATCTAGGACTCTCAGGATAGTAAAAACAAAACGATAATTATACGTGGGCAAGCTTGCTGATCGCTTACGTATACAGCCAGCTCATCCGGGAAATCAGTTGCGCTGCAGGCGCGGCAGGGTCGTGATGGCGCACTGACGGTAATGCGCATTGGCCGCTTCGGACTGATGCAGCGCTTCATGCAATTGCGCCAGTCGCAGGTGTGATTCCTGTACCGTGGACTGCTCGGTTGCATCCGACAACGCTTCTTCAAGATAGCGTTGCGCCTTGCCCCAGAGTTTTTGCCGCAGACATAAAGTACCCAGCACCAATGCGAGCTCGGCATCATTCGGACGATCGCGCAGCCAATTTTCACAATTGTCCACCTGGGCAAGCAAGGTGGATGAACCTTCTGGCGCAGCACACAGCCGATAGGCTCGCAACAAGCGCACATCCCAGTTGGCCTTCAGGGCTTTTTCTATGATGCCGGCCGCTTCCTGCTGCAGGCCGATTTGCATGAATGCAGTCGCTGCACTGACGGCAACAACCGGCGTGGTACGATCAGTCGCCGGTACGCTGGCCCATAGCGATTTAAGTGGTTCATGATCATGCGCTGCAGCCGAGAACAATGCTTCGTAAGACAGGTCGCGCAAGCGGCGCGACAAGGCCGGATGCAATGCGGTACGTTTATCAAGCAAGCGTACCAGCCTGATCACTTCATGCCAGTTACGTGCACTTTGATTGACGCGCAACGCCAGACGTAACGCTTGTATATGTCGAATGCCGCTGGCATTGAGTTCATTGAGCGCTTCGAGCGCAGCATCACTTTCTTTATTGTCTTCAGCGAGTAACTCGATGGTTGTCATCAGGCGTGCATTGCGCAGGCTGGTGTCTTTTTCTGCTTGCGCCAGCCAGTTATTGCGACGCTCAACCTGCTGCAGGCGATGTGCGGCACGCGCGCCGATCAGGGCCGCTAAGCCCGCATTTTCGGGCAACAGCGCCGCCCGCGTGGCAGAGCGCTCTGCCTGTCCGAATCTGCCCTCAAGAAAAGCTTTGAGTGCCTCGCTTAGCGCACGACCAGATTCACGCTGCTGCTTGTTGGCGCGATATTCTCCGACACGCTTAGGCATACTGAACGCGGCACGCATTGCGGTCAACAGCACGAACAGCAGAGTGAAACTGACTACCAACAGGACTATGAAAAAATTCAGTGAAAGATCGACCCGGTATGGTGGATAGAACAGCGCGACGTTGCCTGCATTAAAGCGCGCCAATACGGCAAGGCCGATCGCCATCGCAAACAGGGTCAACAACCAGAGAAAAAAGCGCATAAGATCAGGTCACAGTCTGTAGATCTGCTGCCATCATGGCCGGGGCCTAGAATTATGCAGCGCTGCCAGGCTGTTGGACAGCGTGGGCATATCGATATTGAGCACACTGCCTTGCAACTGCTTGAGCAATTCGCGTGCTGCCTGAGTCTGGCGGGTGCGCACGTCAAAGTAACGCATCAGCGCGCGGTCTGCTTCGGCCAGATCAGCACGGAATGCCGAGTCATTGCGCGACAGCAGCGCAAGGCGGGCGTTGAGCAATCGCAGCTTCAGATTTTCACGTACAAAGAAAGCCTCGCCAGGCGAGAGCAACAGCGCCTCAGGCGCGCCCACGGTGCGTATCTGTACCAGCTGGCGGATTTCCTGCCACATATCATTGCTCCAGCTTTGCCAGTACTGCTGGATGATATTGCCGTTAGTCTCGCTCTGGACGGCACCGGCTTGCTTACCATCGCGCTTAACCGGCGCGAGCTTGCTTTTTGGTGGGATAGAAGACAGCGCGGGCTTTTCTTCTGACAGCAAGGGCATGCTATCGATCTGCGCCACCAGCGTATCGAGCCGCACGGCGATACCAGTCAGATCAACACTAGGCAGGCTCTTGACGTTTTCCATGTCTTTGGCAATCGCGCGGCGAATGGCAATGAACTGTGGACGGTCGGTGCGGGCAAGACGGTTGTCGGCATTTTGCAGCGCAATCAGCGCACCCCGCACATTGCCGGCCAGCTGCAACTGCTGGCTTGCCGTTGACAGTACCTGTTCGACTTCAGCCAGCGCCCAGTCATCGCGATTCTTGGCCAAATCCTGATACAACTGTTCAAGCGCAGCTTGCTGTCCTTGCGACTCGATCTGCCTTGCTTCCAGCAGCGAGACTTTGCCCTGCAATACTTTGACTTCATCATCCACGCGACTGGCAATGAGCTTGGTTTGCGAATTCAGCGTATCGCCGTTTTGCAGGCGCTGTGCCAGCTCGCGGCGCAGGTTGCTTACATCAGTATGCGCATTCCACCACTGTAGTACCAGAAATATCGCCAGTACACCCAATGCAATCTCGATGCGATGGCTGCGATAAAAAGAAGCAACCGGCGCTGGAGTGTTTGCATCAGCCGGAGCAGGAAGCGCGTTTTCAGGGGCAGGTGTGTTGTGCTGTTCTGTCATGGTCGTGATTGTATCGCGGCATAGATGGCTTCGTCGCCGGAATCGCAACGGATAATATGACGAAATCCAAGCGAGCGGGCCGTCTGTTCTATGCGTTCATGCGGGACGATCAGCGTTTTTTCCGTCATTTTCGGCCAGCCTTCCAGAGCATCCGTCTGCGTTACCATGTCTTGCAATAAACGCAAGCCCTCCGAACTCGTAATCACCCAGTCATTGGCTTCTCTGATCAGTGCCGATAATTGCGCTTGCCTGGTTTGATCCAGTACCGGTGCGAGCCTGCGATAGGCCGCTATCTGCTCGACTTCTACGCCTGCAGCGCGCAGCTGATCGGCCAGTAATTCACGGCCGGTCTCAGCGCGTACGATCAGGACTTTTTTGCCGCGCAAGTAAGCCAGATCCAGCTCCTTGAGCAGGGTTTCCGAATCCGTCCGATGTACATCACGCGGACTGACAATCGTTGCATTGTCATTTGTGACACCCCTACGCGCCAGTGCAAGCCGGCTACCTTCACCGACGACGGCAGCAATGACTGCCCGCGGCCACTGCCTGATATGTACAAAGGCTGCTTCAATTGCGTTGGGACTGACAAAAGCCACCATCACATAATCGGCCAGGCGATCCAGCGCCGCAGTCAACGCGGTGGTGTCTGCCAAAGGTTGAATATCCAGTAGAGGAAACAAATGCGCCTGGCAGCCGCTGTCAACCAGTCGGCTGACAAGCGGCGCAGCTTGGACTTCTGGCCGGGTGATGACGACGGGTCTCACAGGGCCGCGTTTGAGAGGCATAGGAAAGCCTGCGATTGGCGCACCAGCCGTTCTGTTTTGGCGCGCATACCCTTAATTTTCAGTTTGGCAGGCTGCCAGAATGGCTTTGGCATCCTGCGCTTGCAGCGCTTCGGCTATTTTTTGTCCCAGTGCTTCGGGATGATCGGCCGGTCCGTGCACTTCTGACTTGGCTATGCGCTTGCCGTCAGGTGTCGCAACCATGGCACGCAAATGCATGGCACCGTTGTCTACCGTTGCGAATGCTGCCAGCGGAATTTGGCAACTACCGCCGAATATCTTCGACAATGTGCGCTCGGCCCGGACCGCGCGATCGGTATCCACATGATTGAGCGGCGCAAGTATGCTGCGCAGGTCGTCGCGGCCGGCGGGAATTTCGATGGCCATTGCGCCCTGGCCGGGCGCAGGCAGGCTGTGCTCGGGCTCGATAAAAGATCGTATCCGGGTCGCCATACCGAGCCTTTTCAGTCCTGCTGCGGCCAGAATAATGGCCGCATATTCGCCACGATCCAGCTTGGCTAGGCGGGTATCCAGATTGCCGCGCAAGGGATGGATCACCAAATGCGGGAAACGGGCGGAGATCAGCGCCTGTCGTCTCAAGCTGCTGGTACCGACCACCGCGCCAGCAGGCAAGGCGTCTAAGCTTTCAAAGTCATTCGATACAAATGCATCGCGCGCATCTTCGCGCTCGAGAATGGCGCCCAACTCAAAGCCTTCGGGCAGCTCCATTGGTACATCCTTGAGTGAATGCACCGCAAAATCAGCCTGCCCTTCCTGCATCGCGACTTCCAGCTCCTTGACGAACAGGCCTTTGCCACCGACCTTGGACAGGGTTCGGTCTAGTATTTGATCGCCGCGCGTGGTCATTCCAAGGATAACTACGGTGCTCTGGGGATATAATTCAAGCAAGCGTGCACGGACGTTCTCTGCTTGCCACATAGCGAGCCGGCTTTCTCGCGAAGCGATCACTAATTTCCCGGAAAATGATGCAGTCAACACGGCCTCTCTGTCTGGGGTTGGCAAGATGCATGACAACCCGGTGGATCTTACTGATAATTTCAGCGGATTTTATCACGCGTATTTTGGGGAACCGGCCAAAAGCCCCGTCCCCGAACCATTAACTGCTCACTGACTATCCCAGCCATGGCAAACAAAAAGCCTGCACCAAGCCGCACCTCTACAGCATCCGACAAAGACGCTCCGCTCAAAGAAGACATTCGACTTTTGGGACGTTTACTGGGCGATGTCTTGCGCCATCAGGAAGGCGAAATCGTCTTTCAGGTCGTTGAAACCATACGTCAGACCGCCGTTCGCTTTCGGCGCGAATCCGACCCGCAGGCCGGCCAGGATCTGGACAAACTGCTGAAAAAACTCACACGCAACCAGACCAACTCGGTGGTGCGGGCGTTTTCCTATTTTTCGCACCTGGCCAATATCGCCGAAGATCAGCATCACAACCGCCGCCGGCGCGCACATCTTCTGGCCGGTTCTGCTTCGCAGGAAGGTACGATTGCCTCCACCCTTTCCAGGCTAAACGAGGCCAGCGTATCCGGTCAGGCCATACGGTCGTTTTTCGATGAAGCGCTGATATCGCCTGTTTTGACTGCGCATCCGACCGAAGTGCAGCGCAAGAGCATACTTGATGCAGAACGCAAAATCGCCAGGCTTCTGGCCGAGCGCGACTTGCCCATGACAGCGGCCGAACGCAGTCGTAATACGGCGCTGTTGCATGCTGAAGTCGCCACGCTCTGGCAGACCCGCATGCTGCGCTATTCCAGGCTGACGGTGGAAGATGAAATCGACAATGCGCTCTCTTACTATCGCATCACCTTCCTGCGCGAGCTGCCCGGCCTGTTCGATGATATCGAGACCGAACTGGCGGCACAGTTCCCGCAAAAATCATCACGCACCGCGAAAGCCGAATTGCCGCCCTACGAAACGGCAGATGCATTCGCAGCCGACCTGCAGATCATCGCCGACTCGCTACATGCCAATCATGGCACTGTATTCGTCAAGCCACGCCTGAAGAC
>JACCDW010224312.1_pt1 | contig 19990 bp, 16 predicted proteins | sample 7449781 | NCBI WGS metagenome assembly JACCDW01 (sample SAMN15323449, study PRJNA562643) | freshwater metagenome | isolation source: river surface water | place: USA:Blue River Watershed | collected 2017-08-18
CGAACGAGTCTGGGAAGTCATGAATGACGACAGGAATCTTGACTGAGTCTGCAACGGCTTTGTAATAGTCAAACAACAGCGCATCGCTCGCGTTATCAAGTGGCGCAGCGAAGACCGCAGCGGCACCTGAGTCTTGTGCTTCCTGTGCTTGCTCAATTGCACCTGTAATGCCGTGCGCGCGCACGCCAACCCAAACGGGTACGCGACCTTTTGTGTGTTTGATAAAGGTGTCCGTCACTAAGCGGCGTTCTGCATTGTTGAGTTTATGTAATTCGCCTAGGAAGCCCAGAATTGCCAAACCGGTGATGCCTGTATCCAACAGGAAGTCCACCAAGCTTTTGATGCTCTCAGTGTCGACATTGAGTGCGTCGTCAAAGGGGGTAGGGCAAATCGTAAATACGCCTTTGGCGTTGATTGGGGCAGGCATGACATCTCCGTTTTTCAAGCTGTGATGCTCAATCCTAAAGCTCTTGAGCTAGAACATCACTTGTTTTTTTATTGTCCACCTATAACGTTAAGTTATAGGCTTGGGCTGTGCTCTTATTTAGCAATTTTGGGCATGGCAAACCCTTGCGTCTTGACGGTGTTGCGCAAGGCAACGGCGAAGTCTTGCGCAAGCTGGGATAGTGGTTCGAAGCGGGATTGGACTAGGTTGATTGCCAGAGTTTTTGTGTGTGCGATTGGACGCACCACAAAATCGCCTTGGGCGCTGTGCGCAGAGAACTCATCGACGATGGCAATGCCTGCGCCAGCCTTTACCAGTGAACAGGCATTGTGCGGCGAGCTCACCTCGATAGCCACCCGACGCACATGCCCAGCCTCTTGGTACATTTGTTCGACTAGGGTGCCAAAGGGGGTTTCGCTACGATAGGACACGAGAGGATAGGGCAGAAGATCCTCTATCGTCAGCATAGACCCGCTTGCGAGCGGGTGGTTATAGGGGAAGATGCAGACGAGGTTGCCCTGGCCGATTGGTTCGGACAGTAAGTTGGGGTGTTGCGAAGGCAGGATGACCGCGCCAAGATCTGCGCGATGGTCAAGCAGCATCTGTGTCAGTGGCACGACTGTTAACGGCTGAAACGTCACCTTAACCTCGGGGTGCGTTAGGTGGAACTGGGCAATCGCCATTGGAATGAGCATGTGCCCAATGCTGGGACTCGACACCAAATGCAAGATACCGCTACGTTTTTCTGACAGTTCGCTAGCTAATTCCTCAACGCGGCGTACGCCGTCGTAAACGGCTTCGACTTCTTTAAAGAGTTGGCGAGCCTCTGGCGTTGGGTAGAGACGGCCCTTGATGCGTTCGAACAACGCGAAGCCGAGGCGTTGCTCGGTATGGGACAACAAACGGCTGATCGCAGGCTGGGAGACAAAAAGCAGTTTGGCAGCACCGCTAATCGACCAGAGGTCATCACGGCCCGAAAGACTTCGATTTGTCGCAGGTTCAATTGCATCGTTCTGAGCCCCTTTGAAAGGCGTCATGCATAGCCGTAGGATGAATCCAGATATGTCTTGTAACCATAACATCATGTTAAGGATCATGCATAAATTGACAATGCAAAACATGTTTAGTCACTGCTAGACTTGAACAAAAGAGGATTTAGCCATGGTCAAAACCATATTCGTCATTAACCCGAACTCAACCCAAGCCGTGACAGACGCTTTTGATGAAGCGCTGAATTCCTTGAGGCTGCCGGGCGGACCCAAGATTGAATGTTTGACGCTTGCTGAGGGCCCACCAGGTATCCAATCGCAGATGGATGTCGAGCAGGTCACCTTGCCACTGGTGAACTTGGTTAAAGGCCTTGATGCGAAACACGGCGCGAGTGCCGGCGCCTATGTCTTGGCCTGTTTTAGTGATCCCGGATTGCATGCGGTACGCGAGGCGACAACCAAACCTGTGCTTGGTATCAGTGAGTGCGGTGCGTTGACCGCGCTCACCCGAGGGCATCGGGTTGGCGTGATTGCGATTTTGCGTCAGTCCATCCCCAGGCACGGTCGAATGTTTGGCGCGATGGGCTTAACCGAGCGCGTCGTGGCAGAAGTTCCTCTCGGAATGAATGTAGTGGATTTGGTTGATGCAGAGCGCACACGTGCGGGTCTGCTGCGTGCTGGTAAAGCCCTGCGTGACGAGCATCTGATTGATGTTGTTGTGTTGGGTTGTGCAGGGATGGCAGCGCACCGAGCATGGTTAGAAGAGCAACTGGGTGTTCCCGTGGTCGAGCCGACTCAGGCAGCAACTGCCATGGCGATAGGCCGAACCTTGTTAGGCTGGTAGGGCGCTGACTGTGCAAGATCCCATGAAGCAAAAAGAGTTAACGTCGCGGCTCCTGCACATTGTCGGCGAGGAGGGGATGCTACTCGATCCCACCGCGCAAGAGACCTATGTCAATGACTGGTTAGGTAAGGCGCACGGGCGTACGGTTGCCGTCGTGCGACCTCGCAACACGACCGAGGTTGCCGCCGTGATGCGCTTATGCCATCAATCGCACACGCCGGTTGTTCCGCAGGGTGGCAATACAGGAATGAGCGGTGGCGCAACGCCTGATATGAGTGGCGCGCAAGTTGTGTTGTCGTTGAATCGTATGAAACGCATTCACGAAGTGGATCCGATTAACAACACCCTGACAGCCGATGCGGGCGTGATCTTGGCGGAGATCCAAGAAGCGGCGCGGAAAGTGGGGCGTTATTTTCCGTTGAGTCTTGGGGCTGAGGGCAGCTGCACAATCGGCGGAAACCTTGCAACGAATGCAGGCGGGACTGGTGTGTTGCGCTACGGTAATACGCGCGACTTAACGCTTGGTCTTGAAGTCGTATTGCCGGATGGCCGAGTATGGAATGGTTTGCGTGGCTTGCGTAAAGACAACACTGGCTACGATTTGAAGGATTTGTTTATTGGGTCAGAGGGTTCTCTTGGAATCATTACAGGCGTTGTCTTAAAGTTATTTGCAGCGCCAGCAGGCCGTGTGACGGCTTGGGTGGGTGCGCAAAATCTCACGAACGTTGTGGCGTTACTCAACCGCTTACAAGCAGAGTGTGGTCCGAGACTCAGTGCCTTTGAAATGATGTCGGGGGCAAGCTTGGCGCTTGTGACCCAGCAACTCCCGGGGCATGTTTCGCCACTAGAAAAGACCTATCCCTACTATGCGCTAATTGAATTAGCCGATACGAATATGTCGGGTGTGCAAGATATGTTGCAGGGGGGACTATCTGCGGCGATCGAAGATGCACTGATTGATGACTGTGTCGTCGCGATGAGTGAAGCGCAAAGTATCTCGATGTGGAAGTTGCGCGAAGGGATATCTATGGCGCAGGTGAAGGCAGGTAAGGCTGTTAAGCACGATATCGCGCTTCCGATTTCAAGCCTTGCTCGTTTCGCTGCAGAGGCCGATCAGGCCGTGCATGAGGATTTTCCTGGTTTGCCGATTATTAATTTTGGCCACATCGGTGATGGCAATCTTCATTACAACGTCATGCTACCTTTGGATGTTGCATACGAGGAGTATGCACGCAAGACTGCTGAGTTAAACAAGCGCATCCATGACTTAGTCACCCAGTACAACGGCAGTATCAGTGCAGAGCATGGCGTTGGGACTTTGCGTCGCGATGAGTTGCGACGCTATAAGTCAACCGTTGAAATGGACCTGATGATTGCGATTAAGCGTGCACTGGATCCGAATCAACTTATGAACCCAGGCAAGCTACTTTGACCTAGACGGTTACTGTTTCCCAAACTGCAACATCAGCAGCTCACAACCCTCTTGGCCGCTTTGCACTGACAGTGGGGCATCCGTCGGATTAACAAACATTACTGACCATTTGGCGAGGTGTTGTCCTTCGTGGGTCATGCTGCCATTCACAATTAAGAAGTATTGACCGCCGGTTTGTGCTGGATCGTCGCAAACAATAGACATGTTTTTGCCTGCGCGAAACAATTTTGCGTCTAAGCCATCGGCATATTCTGTTGTTTTTTCATTGACGCGTTCGGACGTGACTGAGTCCCGATTCGCAAGTACCGCCTCGGTGCTGATTGCCGCATGAGCAGAGAAGTGTCTTTTCTTGGACGGCTGTAGTTTTTCTCGGTACCCCGGTTGGTGTAAGTACACGGGACCAGAGTCGGTGTTGGCCCTTAGCGTGAAGTAGGAGTAGCCTTGCGGGCCTGCATCAATTGGACCGTATCCAGTAAATCGATCAGCGTAGTGTATGGTCAGCGGAAGTAATACATCCGAGCGTCCGACTTTTCCGGCGCCGGACACAAACACTTGAAACTGATCTACGACATGGAAGTGAGGCAAGATCGTGTCGTTGACTGGCATCTCAATTAAAAACGCTTGGGGATCCTGCGTGACTTTCCCGCCTCCCACCGTCCCAAAATAATCCGTTCGCCAGCGAGGTGCACCGTTGGCAGGCGATTTCGAAACTTGTCTGTTCGGTAAGGCTTGTTGGCTAGGCATCGTTAGCATATTGTCTCTCCTATATTCACTCAGGTTGTATATTGCGTTCTTGGACGACTTTCTTCCACAAGACAATTTCAGTTTTGATGCGTTGCTCAAAAGCTGCCGCCGAAAGATTGGTCGCCAGTGCAGCTTCTTGTGCAAAAAGTTTTTGCATGTCAGGCTCGGCTGTGACTAGTCGAATCTCTGTATTCAAGCGTTCAATGATCGCCTTGGGGGTTGCCCCTGGCGCAAAAACACCCCACCAGATCTCGCTGCTGTAGCCAGGCACAACCTCAGCCATCGGCGCAAGCTCTGGATTAAATGGACTGCGGTCGAGCGAAGTTACTCCCAAGGCTTTGACTTTGCCCGCACGTAACTGACTGCCTGAGGACGCGACCGTTGTAATCAAAAAGTCCACGCGACCGCCAATCATATCAATGAGCGCGAGGCTTAATCCTTTGTACGGCAAATGCAGGGCGGACGTGCCGGCCATTGAATGAAGTAGCTCGGTGCTGACATGGTTAACTGATCCAATCCCAGAAGATCCGTAGGTCATTTTGTTTTTTGGATCGCGCATTGCTTGGATCAACGTTGCCGTGTCGTTATACGGTCCGTCAGTGCGGACTAGCAAAATTAGTCCGCTATTTGCCACCATTGCGATGGGTGCGAGGTCTTTTTCTGGGTCGTAAGGCAGTTTGCGTTGCACGGCAGCCGTCGTCGTCAGCGCATTAGAAGTGAACAGTAATGTTGCGCCGTCTGGAGCAGCCTTCGCAACAAAATCTGCACCGATGACCCCGCCGGCACCTGGCTTGTTTTCGATGATGACGGTGAGCTCAAGTTTTGTGCTCAGCTTTTGAGCAAGCGCTCTAGCAAACAAGTCATTGCTTGCGCCTGGTGCAAAGGGCACCACCATTTTGATGAGTTTTGGAAGATCTTGCGCGTGGGCGGCCGTCGTTGACATCAAGCCAACCAATAATGCCAGTGCATATTTCCGGAGGCTTGATTTGATTTTCATTTAGTCAAACTTACAACGATAGATTTTTTGTAAAGAGCCGCCCATGAGGGCTTCGCGCTCACTCGCGGACAACCGATCTGTAAGCTTGAAGGAATCGACTCCTTGCTTGTACGTCAACACTTGAACCGCACGGGTCCAGTCGGTGCCCCACATGCAGCGCTCAAAGCCGTAGGCATCAAAAATACGCGCGAGAGGATCCCAAATATCGGGGTAGGGATACGCTTTTTGCGAGAGGGTACAGGCACCGGTAATTTTTATCGCAACGTTTGGGTGCTCAGCAAGGGATAAGACTTTTGCGAGCTCGCCGAAAGGAGTCTCAAGCGGCGGCGGTTCATAAGGTTGTTGGAGCCCAAGGTGATCCACCACAATACGTGTGTCTGGGTTGCGGGCGGCCAGTTGCTTGACTTGGTCAAGTCTGCCCCAGCACAGTAGGTTCACCGGAATATTGTGACGCGCTGCTCCCGCGAGCACACGATTGATGCCTGGATCTGCCGCGTCTTCAGATACGCCACGGTTCAACATAATGCGAATGGCGATCGTACCGGGAGTCTTCACCCAGTCGTCGATCGTTTCGTTGACGCCGGGATCCGTGGGGTCAACCGGCTTAATCAGACGAAACCGTTTGGGGTGTGCCCGATAGACTTGTTCAGCGTAGCTTGAGTCGAACTTGTACATCGTGAAAACGGATACGAGAATCGCCGCATCGACGCCAACGGCATCCATTGCTGCGATCATGTCATCGCCTGTTACGGAAGCGGGGCCGTGTAGTACCGCCGCCCAGGGTCGACCAGGGTGGTCGTGTTCATAGGCGTGGACTTGGGCATCAATAATTTTTGTCATGTGTAGTCTCCTGCTGCGTTGAAGTCTATCACTGCGCCGCCCTGAGCAGTCAATGCAAAACATAAAAGATGTTTAGGGGTTTCGGTAAATGAGTTTGGAGCTGCGGTTCTTGATAACTAGCAAAAGAATGGCTTGTTCGTTACCCTAGCGAGTGAAGACAATTGTCTAACAAAAATTTCTGGAGAAAGCATGAAGATATCGCTTAGGTGTTTAGTTGCAAGCTTTGCTTTGCTTGGAAGCATAATCGGCGGGTCAGCCGCGGCGCAGACTTGGCCAACTAAATCGATTCGAATTGTGATCCCGTTCGCACCCGGCGGCGGAACCGATATTTTGGTTCGGATCATGGTGCCAAAATTAACAGAGATCCTTGGTCAACCTGTAGTGGTTGATAACAAGCCTGGTGGTTCAAGCATTATTGGCACCCAGATGGTGGCACAAGCGGCACCCGACGGTTACACCTTGCTAGCGGTGGATTCATCAATCGTTGTGAATCCAGGTTTGCGCAAGTTGCCATACGACACCGAGAAGGATTTCGCGCCTGTCATCCATTTGGCCTCTGGTCCAGTCATTCTTGTTGCCCACCCCTCACTTCCGGCGAATAACTTGCAAGAGCTGATTAAGTTGGCTAAGGAGAAGCCCGGCAGTCTGTTTTATGGCTCAGGTGGTAACGGCGCATCGACGCACTTAGCCGGAGAGCTATTTAACTTGGTGGCCGGCGTCAATATTGCGCATGCACCGTATAAGGGCACCGGAGAGGCGCTGTCGGCTGTCATGGCGGGTACAGTACCTCTGACTTTTACCGGAATTAGTTCGGCCCGTGCACCGATGGAAGCAGGGCGTCTCAAAGCGCTTGCAATCACCGGTAACGAGCGTAATCCGGCAGTCCCGAATGTTCCTACCTTTGCGCAAGCCGGTTTAGAGGGAGTCGACAGCAGTTCACAGTGGACCTTGCTCGGTCCGGCCGGCCTTCCAGCGGACGTCACCAAAAAATTGAACGATGCGCTTAATCAGGCAATGAAAGATCCAGCCATTCAAAAAAGAGTTGCAGATTTGGGTTACACCGTCGCCGGCGGCACTCCTGATCAAGCAGGCAAGCTGATAGCAAGCGAGATCGCAAAATGGAAAAAAATTATCACTGCCGCGAACATAAATATTAACTAATGCCTTAGGAGATCATGCAATGCGCATGAAGACGAAAGACGGTCTCGAACTTGAGTATTACATTGACGACTTCACACGGCCGTGGACGAAGCCACAAACCGTAGTGTTACTGCATGCAGCGATGGGGAACTCGAGACGCTGGTTTAGTTGGATGCCGCGCTTGAGCGCTGAATACCGAGTCGTACGACTAGACTTACGCGGACACGGTGCGTCTGCGGCTCCGGCTGTGACCGATGATTTTTCTTTGAATCATTTAGTATCGGATGTGGCCGAACTGATGCAGCGGATTGGATGTCCGAATGCGCACATTGTGGGCAATTCAGCCGGCGGCTATGTTGCTCAGCAGTTAGCTTTGCAATATCCGACCTTGGTTAAGACGCTCTCTTTGTTTGGTGCAACGCCCGGTTTAAAAAATAGCCATGCACCCACATGGATTCCAAAGATCAAGGAAATAGGTCTTAAGAAGTTTTTGGCAGATACGATTTATGAGCGCTTCGATGAAACGGCAGATCCGCAACTTGTCGCTTGGTTCATTGAGCAGGCGGGGTCTAATGACCCAGCATTTATTGCGCGCTTTGTTTTGCACATGTGTACCCACGACTTCATGGAGGAGTTGTCTGCGATTAAGTGTCCAACGCTGATCGTGGCTGCTGGGCGTGAGTCGATTGGTCATGCCAATGCGTATGAAGAAATGCAGAAGCGCATCAAGGGCTCTGAGCTAGTTCGGGTTGATACGGCTGCACACAATATTTGTGATGGCTATCCTGACTTGTGCGTTGATCATTTGATGAAGTTTTTGGCAAAGCACTCTTGAGTTGTTTGTTAAACAAATAATAGTTATTCAAAAAACAAGGGAAAGGTAATGATTCGAGCAGCAATTATTGGTATGGGAACTTGGGGGCAGAATCTTGTGCGTAGCGTGCAAGGTAAGAGCCAAGACATTACGTTCGTTGCCGGTGCAACGCGCACTCGTGCTAAAGCGGAAGACTTTGCGAAGCAACACGGTATTGCTTTAGTGGATAGCTACGAACAGATTCTTGCAGATGCGTCGATCGATGCAGTTGTTTTAGCTACACCCCATTCGATGCATACTGCGCAAATCGAACAAGCGGCGCGCGCGGGCAAACACGTGTTCTGTGAGAAACCTCTGGCGCTAGATAGTGAGAGTGCCTTGGCTGCTGCTAACGCGGCGCAGGCGAACAACATCGTGCTTGGCGTTGGCTACAACTGGAGGTTTCAGCCCGCCTTGCAGGAGGTGCGCCGGATGATTGAGGACGGTAGGCTAGGCAAGATTCTGCACATCGAAGGAAACTTTTGTGGCCCGAGCGCTTATAGATTTCCGAAGGGACACTGGCGTCATGAGGGGGACGAGTCACCGGCAGGCGGGATGACAGGTCGCGGTGTGCATGTGATTGATGCCATGATGTATTTGGCTGGTCCAATCACTGAAGTCACTGCAAAGAGCTTTCGGCTTGCTCAGGATTTTGGTTCGGACGATACGACATCGATGCTCTTGGGCTTCAAGAGTGGAGCTACCGCGTATCTCGGTACCGTCATCGCAACCGCTGAGACCTGGAGAATGCAAGTATTTGGATCGAATGGATGGGTGCAAGTCGGTGACGTTGAGCATTTGCATACGTGGGATCTTACGACTTGCATGATTGATAAGACGAACGTGACCAATAAGCAAAAGCCTGTCACGCACAAGTATGATGCGGTCAGTACAGAGCGACTTGAGCTCGAGGATTTTGCAAGAGCGATTTCTCAAAAGAAAGCGTTGGTGACGCCTCAGGGTGATGCTGTGCGCAATGCGAGGGTACTCGAGGCGATCATTAAGTCTTCCGCCGAGCGTCGTACCGTGACGATCGATTAATAACAGACTGAACACAAATCATTGAGGTAACTATGCAAAACAAATTGTTCTCTCGAGCTGTTTTTGGAACCTTGTTAGCTTGTGCGACTCTTGGTGTTGCGGCACAGTCAGCAAGTACAGCCAAAGGCGATGCAAGCTTTCCATCCAAGCCCATTCGCGTGGTGGTCCCATCGCCTCCTGGTGGTCCGCCAGACTTGATCATGCGCATCATCAGTCCCAAAATGTCTAGCGTGCTGGGTCAGTCAATTATTGTTGAAAATAAGCCTGGTGCCGGTGGTTTGGTAGGCACAGCCTATTTGGCAAAGGTTCCTGCTGACGGTTACTCGTGGTTATTCACAACCGCCTCGCACGTGACGATTCCTCCCTTCCACAAAAACGTTTCGTATGATCCTGTAAAGGATTTCACGCATGTGTCACTCGTTGCGCAGAACTATGGGCAGGCGTTGGTGATTCCTACCAGTTTGCCTGCGAATAACGTTTCAGAGCTTGTTGCCCTAGCCAAAAAGAGCCCTGGTAAGTTGAGTTACGCGAGTGCCGGCTTGGGAACTGCTAGCCATATACCCGCCGAGGTGTTCAAGGCCAAGACACAGACAGACATCCTAATGGTGCCCTACAAAGGGGTTGCCGAGGTCATGAGTGACTTGCTCAGTGGGCGCGTGGACATGTTCTTTGTCGGAACCCAGATTGCAATCAAACATGTGGAGGCTGGCAAGCTGCGTGCTCTGGCGCTAACCGGGAATACTCGCTGGAAAGGCTTGCCTAATGTACCGACCATGCAAGAGGCCGGTATTCCAAACTTTGATGTGGTGAACTGGTTCGGGTTGTGGTTGCCCGCAGGGGCGCCTAAACCGATTGTTGATAAGATTTATGACGCAGTTCAGCAAGCGATCAAAGATCCGGAAGTGATTAAACAGTTCGAGGCGCAAGGGCTGTACGGGGTGGGTACGCCTCCTGCAGAGTTTGCCAAGTTCGTTGCTCAGGAAGCGCAGTCTGCCATTGCGATCGCCAAGAGTCTGCCTGAAGAGGCTTCTAAATGAGGGAGAAGCCCTTAGAGCCATGGCAGTGGCCGGAGAGCCAATGGCGCGAGATTGTGAATCGTGTGCGCGCTGGTCGCAGTCTTCGCCCCACCAAGTGGCCGGGTGGTGCACGCTGTGCGGTGGCACTGTCGTTCGACTCGGATCATGAAACTAACGAGCTTCGCGAGGGCGGCGACTCGCCAGGCAAGCTGTCTCAGGGTCAATATGGCAATCGGCAAGGTGTGCCGCGTATTGTTGAGATCCTCAAGCGCCATAATGTGCCAGCAAGCTTTTATGTGCCTGCAGTGACTGCGATGTTGTATCCCGACGAACAGCGAAATCTCGCGGCGCAGGGACATGAGATCGGGATTCATGGATGGATTCACGAGCGGAACTCGGTTCTGCCCATTGATGCCGAGCGTGATCTGATGCAGCGCAGCTTTGACGTGCTCAAGAAAATCACCGGTGTTGATCCTGTGGGGATGCGCACACCTTCTTGGGACTTTAGTCCCAATACCCTCAGATTAGCCAAAGAACTGGGTTTGATTTATGACAGTTCACTCATGGCTGATGTGGACTGCTATGAATTGCTGATGGACGAGAAGCCGACTGGTGTCGTAGAGTTGCCAGTAGAGTGGATTCGTGACGACGCGGTTTACTTCAATATGAATCGCTTTGCGGCACTCAGGCCCTACACGCCGCCTACTGATGTCTTTGACATTTTTAAGCGCGAGTTTGATGCAGCCTACGCCGAAGGAGGCTTATTTCAGCTGACGATGCATCCGCATATCATCGGTTATCGATCGCGCGTTTGGATTTTGGATGCGCTGATTCGTCATATTCAGCAGCATTCAGATGTTTGGTTTGCGACCCATGCAGACATCGTACGGTATGTGAAAGCGAACGGTTGATCCGGTATTGGTACACTCCTTGCTATCTAAGTAGGGAGTTTTGCCTTTGAATTCGTCAACGGTCCGCGTGCTGTCTGTCATCCCTCCGATGACGCAGCTCAACACACCTTATCCCTCGACAGCTTATCTGACGGGGTTTCTAAGGTCGCGTGCTGTTGCTGCGGTGCAAGAAGATCTTGCGTTGCAGCTTGTTTTAAAGATTTTTTCGCAAGACGGACTTGGTCAGGTCGCGGCTCGGATGCCAGCAATCAAGAAGTCGGATCGCTCGCGTCCGGCTTCTTCATTTTTTGTCAGTGAGCTGCCACGATACCTATCCACAATTGACCGTGTGATTGCGTTCCTGCAAGGACGGGATACGACACTAGCCCATCGTATTGTCAGCCGGCAGTATCTACCCGAGGGGCCTCGCTTTGCGAGTCTAGATGCCTATGTGGACGAAGAGGGCGGTGATCCTCTTGGCTGGGCGTTTGGTGCGCTAGGTATGCAGGACCGGGCTAAACATTTGGCGACGTTGTATCTCAATGATCTTTCTGATGTAGTGCGAGAGTCGATTGATAGCCGGTTTGAGTTTGTCCGGTATGGAGAAGCGCTTGCGGCTAGCCAGCCAACTTTTGATGCACTATCACACGCATTATCTGCACCAAGAAACTATGTCGATGAAACGTTACATGCGCTGACGTTGACAGCCATCGATCGCCATAGTCCAACGATTGTGCTGCTGTCGGTGCCGTTTCCTGGAACGGTGTACGCCGCTTTCCGTATTGCCCAAGCGATTAAGTCTATACATCCCCAAATCAAGATTGTATTGGGCGGTGGATTTGTGAATACCGAGTTGCGTGAACTCTCAGACCCAAGAATTTTTGATTACTTTGATTTCGTTACCCTGGATTCGGGGGAGCGTCCGCTGATTAATTTGTTGGAGTATCTGGCTGGTAAGCGTTCGAGCCAGCGCCTCGTACGCACCTATCTACGAGACCAGGAGAGCGGTGCAGTTCGTTACATCAACATGATCGAGCCCGACGTTCCTTTTGAAGAAGTTGGAACGCCTACTTGGGACGGATTGCCCTTAGGGGATTATCTCTCTCTGCTCGATATGCTGAACCCAATGCATAGGCTCTGGAGTGATGGGCGGTGGAATAAGTTGACGGTGGCACACGGCTGCTACTGGAAGAAATGTAGCTTCTGTGACGTGAGCCTAGACTACATCAGCCGCTATGAGACAGCGTCCGCAAGCCTGTTGGTGGATCGTGTGCAGGCAATCGTTTCTGAAACCGGACAGACAGGGTTTCATTTTGTCGACGAAGCTGCCCCTCCCAAAGCGTTGAAATCCCTAGCGACTGAACTGATTGCGCGCGATGTGGGTATTTCGTGGTGGGGAAACATCCGTTTTGAAAAGACCTTCACGCCCGAATTAAGTGAGCTCATGGCTCGGAGTGGTTGTATCGCTGTGTCGGGTGGGCTTGAAGTCGCTTCTGACCGCTTATTGAAGCTGATGCAAAAAGGTGTGTCGGTCGATCAGGTTGCGCGTGTGACACGTGCTCTTAGTGATGCAGGTATTTTGGTGCATGCGTATTTAATGTACGGATTCCCTACACAGACCGTACAAGACACTGTCGACGCGTTGGAGTTAGTGCGCCAACTGTTTTTGAATGGATGCATTCAAAGTGGCTTTTTCCATCGGTTTACGGCGACGGTACATTCACCTGTTGGCAAAAACCCAGCGGAATATGGTGTAACACTTAAACCGCTGCCACCAATTAGTTTTGCAAAGAACGATGTCGGCTTTATTGACCCGACTGGTGTAGACCACGCGGCACTAGGCGTTGGCTTAAAAAAAGCTATTTACAACTACATGCACGGTATTGCACTCGAAGAGGACGTGCGTAGTTGGTTTTCCTTTAAAGTTCCAAAAACAACAGTCGCGTTCGACCGCATCGAACGCGCCTTGCAGCAAGCGTATACCAATTAGGATTAGGAGTCTTGAATGTCTAATACAAAGCATAAAGCCGATTTCGAAAGCCCCTCAGTGCGTCAACTGCGAGAGGATTTAGCCTTAGCGCTGCGAGCGGCAGCCTTTCATGGTTTATCGGAAGGCGTGTGCAATCACTTTAGTGTTGAGATTCCCGATCAAAGTGGCCGGTTCCTGTTGAATCCTCGTGGCTTGCTATGGAGTGAAGTGCAAGCTGACGATATCGTGATGGTTGATACGCAGGGGGCAGCGCTCGCCGGTCGTCATCCGGTCGAACCCACGGCCATGTTTATTCATGCCGCTGTACATCAGATTGCGGGTAAGGCCTGTGTTCTGCATACACATATGCCATACGCCACCGCACTCACTCTCACTGAGCGAAGAGTACTAGACACCACGTTATCTCAAAATGCGATGCGTTTTCATGGTCGTGTTGCAGTTGATAAACACTATAACGGGCTTGCGTTGGATGCGCAGGAAGGCGAGCGTATTGCCAATGCCATGCAAGGTGCAGACGTTGTGTTTTTAGGTAATCATGGCGTAGTGGTTTGCGCTGAACGCATGGATTACGCCTACGACGATTTATATTTTCTCGAGCGTGCCTGCATGATGCAGGTGCTGGCTATGTCTACGGGTCTACCTCTGGCACCTGTTGACCCTAGACTTGCTGCGCATGTTGGAGCGCAGACCATTGGTGAGCGCCTCCAATCTGAGTTGTTTTTTAAGGCGCTCGGTCGTACGCTATAGCGCGACGTTAGACCATCCCTCCATTGGGTTGGATAATCTGACCGTGCACCCATGAGGCTTTGTCAGAAGCGACAAAGCTGACGACTTCTGCGACTTCCTCGCAGGTACCGATGCGGTTAAAGGGGCTGAGTGCGGCTGACCGTGCTTTAGCCTCCTCCGTTTTTCCCGCATGAAAGAGGTCTGTGTCAATGGAGCCAGGCGCTACAGCATTGACGCGCACGCGGCGCGGTGCGAGCTCTTTCGCCATTGATCGAATGATTGCCTCGACACCAGCTTTAGAGGCGGTGTAGGCGGCAGCCCCAGGCACTGCGTGACGCACCATTGAGGTGGTGATGGCGATGATTGAACCGCCATCTTTGACGTGATTGGCCGCCTCATACAAGACATTAAACGCACCGAACAGATTCACACCGATTATTTTTTTAAAATTCTCGTGGCTGTACTGTCCCATTGGTGCATAGGGCAAGTTGATGCCCGCGTTCATGATAATGAGATCTGGTGCTGTGCCGAAGTCCGTTTGTGTGTTTGCATAGAATGCTGCGACGGCAATAGGATCTTGGATGTCGGTTTGATACGCCTTGACCTCTTGCGTGACTTCCATGGCCTTTGCAGAGTCTGGCTGCGTAAGGTACGTGAAAGCTACGCGGTATCCATCGCGGTGCAATGTCTTCACACATGCAGCACCGATGCCGCGCGATCCACCGAAGACAAGTGCTAGAGGCTTAGTCATGACTATGTTCCTATTGAAGTGCTCATAGCTTACACTTATACGCTGATCCCCTCAATATTTGCGGCACGACACAAGAGCTAAATATGACGATGTCAATTGAACTGGACTGTGGTTTATCGGATGATCTAGTGGCGTTACGGGACGCTGTTCGAGACTTTGCGCGCAATGAGATTGCGCCACGTGCTGCAGAGATCGATCGCTCGGATACTTTTCCGATGGACCTGTGGCGTAAGATGGGTGCGATGGGACTCTTGGGTGTCACAGCGAGTGCTGAATATGGCGGCGCCGAGATGGGCTATTTGGCGCACATGATTGTGATGGAAGAAATTTCACGTGCGAGCGCATCGGTCGGCTTATCGTACGGTGCGCACTCCAACCTTTGCGTGAATCAGATTACGCGTAACGGAACACCCGAGCAACGCGCGCGACTTCTGCCGGCGCTGATTTCCGGTGAGCATGTTGGTGCGCTGGCAATGAGTGAAGTCGGTGCGGGCTCAGACGTTGTGAATATGTCTCTGCGCGCGACTGCCGTTGCTGGTGGCTATCGTCTGAACGGACACAAAATGTGGATTACCAACGGGCCCGATGCGCAGACGTTGGTGGTCTATGCGAAAACGGATCCAGATAAGCGAGCCCGAGGCATCACGGCCTTTTTAGTAGATAAAGACATGCCTGGTTTCTCTATTGCGCAGAAGCTCGATAAGCTTGGTATGCGTGGCTCTCACACAGGTGAGCTCGTTTTTCAGGATGTGTTTGTACCCGAACAGAACATTCTAGGCGCGCTTGACGGTGGTGTTCAGGTTCTGATGAGCGGTTTGGATTATGAGCGCGCGGTGCTGGCAGCTGGGCCACTTGGCATCATGGGTGCGTGTCTTGATGTTGTCTTGCCCTACGTACATGAGCGTAAACAGTTCGGCCAATCGATTGGAGAGTTTCAGCTGATACAAGGCAAACTCGCGGATATGTATTCGACTTATTCTGCTTGCCGGGCGTATTGTTATGCGGTGGGTCGCACACTTGATCGTTTAGATACGCAGGGTGGAGGGCATCAACGCAGCGTGCGTAAAGACGCGGCAGGCGTTATTCTGTATTGCGCCGAAAAAGCGACCTGGATGGCAGGCGAGTCGATTCAACTGCTCGGCGGTAACGGTTATACCAACGAATATCCAGTCGGTCGGCTCTGGCGTGATGCAAAGCTCTACGAGATCGGTGCAGGTACCAGCGAAATCCGACGAATGTTGATCGGCCGCGAGCTCTTTGCAGAGACGATGTAGTACTTCTTGTAATTACATTCGCCAGTGCGCAAGCAATTCAGCTTGTTTTGCTTGTGTGCTCGCAACATGGCGTTCTTTGACGTGACCATAGCCGCGTATGTGTTCTGGTAGCGAGGCAATCTGCACCGCCAGATCGATATTGTCTTGGCGCAGAGAGTTCAACAACTCTAGGATCATTTCTTTGTAGGCTACGATCGCAGCACGCTCTTGACGACGCTCGTCGCTATAGCCAAAGAGGTCAAGCGGCGTTCCACGTAAGAACTTGAGCTGCGCAACAGCCTTAAGGACTGGTCTGATCCAGGGTCCAAATCTACGTTTGATCAATTCACCTTTGCTATTTTTTGCAGAAAGCAACGGTGGCGCGAGGTGATGCGCGATTTGAAAGCCGGGCTCGTATTGCGCATCCAGGTTTTCTTCAAACGTGGTGTCTGTATGGAGACGTGCGACTTCATACTCATCTTTATAGGCCATCAGTTTAAAAAGATAGCGTGCGACGGCCGTCGTTAAGCGCTCGCTTGCGCCAAGCTGCTGCTCAACCTGTTGAACCCGCGATACAAAATTCGTATACGACTTTGCATAAGTTGCATTCTGATATTGTGTGAGAAATACCTCGCGTGTTTTAACCAAGTCTTCAAGGCTCTTGCGAGGCTTAAAGTTGATCGGCGTCTCTTGTAGTGTCAGTATGTTATCGATACGTCCGAGCGCGGCGACGCGACCCCACTCAAACGCTTGTAGATTACGTTCGACTTGAACGTTATTCAGTATTAAGGCTTGTCTTAGAGACTCTCTTGAAAGCGGTATCCAGCCCTTTTGCCAGGCAAAGCCTAAAAGCATTGGATTGGCATAGATTGAGTCACCAAGTTTAGATGAGGCGAGGGCGCTTGTATTCAAGCTGGCTAAATGCTCTGCGCCAACGGTGCGCTCGATTGCACTCGAGCAGGCGTGATTAGGCGATTGCCAGTCTGGACTTTGAACAAAGCCTGCCGTCGGTGTTGCGTGGGTGTTCAAGGCAACGTTCGTATACCCGGCTCGCATATAGGTGAGTGTTGCAGTGCTTGCCGCAACGATTCCATCGCATGCCAGGATTAAGTTTGCTTGTGCGACATCAACTTTGGTCGCGCTCAATGCCGAGGGATTCTCGGCAATTTGCACGTGGCTCCAGGTCGCACCTCCTTTTTGTGCCAAACCCGCGGAGTCTTGGGTGACGATTCCTTTTCCTTCGATGTGTGTAGCCATGCCCAAGAGCTGGCCAATCGTGATGACTCCAGTACCACCCACACCCGCCACGACAATGCGGTAGGGTGTTTCGCACTTCGGTAGCAGAGGTTCTGGCAGATCCTTAAACAGGGACTGTTCATTTGCGACGGCGATTGATTGAGGCTTACGCTTACGCGGTGTAGCATTCTCCAACACAACAAAGCTTGGACAAAAGCCATTCAGACAGGATTCGTCCTTATTGCAGCTGCTGTGATTGATCTGTCTCTTACGCCCGAACTCAGTTTCGAGAGGCTCGACTGAAAGACAGTTGCTCTTGGTCGAGCAGTCGCCGCAACCTTCACATACAAGTTCGTTGATCACGACGACGCGCTTTGGATCCTCGAGCTTGCCAGCTTTGCGACGTCTGCGCTTCTCGGTTGCACAGGTCTGGTCGTAAACGATGATTGTGGTTCCGCGCACCTCACGCAATTCGCGTTGAATTCGGTCAAGTTCATTGCGATGAAAAACTTCCACACCAGCTTCAAGTGTTACGCCATCGTAGCGATCTGTATCTTCTGTCACCACTACGACACGTGTCGCGCCTTCGGCAACACAGCTCTTAACGATTTGCGGTACAGATAGGCCCTCGGGACGCTCACCCACCTTTTGTCCGCCAGTCATTGCGACCGCATCGTTATAAAGAATCTTGTAGGTGATGTTCACGCCTGCAGCGATCGCCTGACGGATGGCTAAAGATCCGCTGTGAAACCAGGTGCCATCGCCAATGTTGGCAAAGACGTGCTCTTCGTTGATGAAAGGAGCTTGACCGACCCAAGGTGCACCTTCACCCCCCATCTGTGTGAAGGTAACAGTGTCGCGATTCATCCAGATCGCCATGTAGTGGCAACCAATGCCGGCTAGCGCACGGCTGCCCTCTGGTACGCGTGTGCTTGTGTTGTGCGGGCATCCGCTGCAAAACCAAGGCGGACGCTCACCAGTACTGGTATCGACTTGCAGCAGTGATTGTTTCTTTGCTTGAATGATTGACAACCGCGCTTGAACGCGTGCGCGGATATCCTCGGGGAGCGCGTGTTGTTCGAGTCGATGGGCGATTGCCTGCGCAATTAACGAGGGTGTGAGGTCTGCATTAGCACGCAACAGCCAATGACCGGCAGGATTACTACGAGACCACTCGCCGCCCGTGTGATCGCCCGGGATTTGATCAAACTTGCCTAAGACATCGGGACGTACATCAGCTCGCCAGTTGTATAACTCTTCTTTTATTTGATATTCGATGATTTGTCGCTTTTCTTCGACAACGAGTATTTCTTTCAAGCCAAGAGCGAACTCCCGCGTGGTGGTGGGCTCAAGGGGCCAGACGACGTTGACCTGATGTAGCCGGATGCCAAGTTGTTGGCATGTGCCCTGGTCGAGACCTAAATCTAAGAGCGCCTGACACGTGTCGCGATAGGCCTTACCGCTCGCGATGATGCCGATCCTGTCGTTCGGGCCTTGGATGGTCGTGTGGTTGAGCTGGTTGGCACGGATATAGGCGAGTGCCGCATACCACTTGTACTCCATCATGCGCGCTTCTTGCTCAAGCGGGGCGTCAGGCCAGCGCAAGTGCAGACCGCCTGCAGGCAAGGTGAAGTCCTCGGGCAGAATGATTTTTACTCGGTCGTGGTTGATGTCCACACTCGTGCTGGACTCGACGACTTCTTGGATGGTTTTCATACCAGCCCATAAGCCGGAAAAACGGCTCATTGCAATGGCATGCACACCCATGTCTAGAATTCCCTGCACATCGCTCGGGAAGAAAACCGGAAGACCGCAGGCTTTAAAAATATGGTCGCTCTGGTGAGCTGCAGTCGAACTCTTGGCTGCGTGATCATCGCCCGCAACTGCGATCACCCCGCCAAACTTGGCAGTGCCCGCCATGTTTGCGTGCTTGAATACATCTGAGCAGCGGTCTACGCCTGGACCTTTTCCATACCAAATCCCGAAGACCCCATCGTGTTTCTTTTTGTCGGGGAATAGGTCTAGTTGTTGTGTGCCCCAGATCGCGGTTGCGGCGAGTTCTTCGTTCACTCCGGGTTGGAAAACGATGTTGTGCTTGGCTAAGTGTTTTTTTGCTGACCAAAGGGCTTGATCGTACCCGCCGAGTGGGCTACCTCGATAACCACTAATGAATCCGGCTGTGTTTAAGCCCAAAGCCGCATCGCGCACTTGCTGCAACATGGGCAGCCTGACCAGAGCTTGCACGCCACTCATGAAGGCGCGCCCCTCTTCCTGTGTATATTTGTCCTCTAGCGTGACGTTTGCTAGGGCGGCCTGAGACGAGCTGGTGAGCGGTGCGTTCATGGTTGCCTCGTTGCTTGTGTCGGCCCGGGTAGAGCGACTTTAAGCGTGATTATGGGTGTATGTGAGAATACAATAGGCGGTATTTCTTGTCTAAGGCTGTACTGAAGCCTAGCGCGCATTGTTTTATTGAGAACCCTAATGAGCGATTTAACCTATTGGATTGTCCGACTCGGTAATCAGGTTTTTATTTCAACCGAGCGGGAGGCCGGTGGGGTCTTTCCGTTGGCGCGTGCGACTGATTTTGATGCGCCGCACAATCCACTGCTTATTGGTGAATGGCAGGGTAGGCCGTGCTACGCGATCGAAGCGGAGCAAATTCCCGCGCATTTTGTCGGTGAGCTCAGACCTGTGCGTAGCATCTTCGGTTCTGAGGGTGCAGAGGCGTTCGCGTTGGCGGGTCGTGCAACGCAGATGATTGACTGGCAAAAGAACCATCAGTTCTGTGGGCACTGCGGTAGCC
>JACCDW010393947.1_pt1 | contig 19987 bp, 31 predicted proteins | sample 7449781 | NCBI WGS metagenome assembly JACCDW01 (sample SAMN15323449, study PRJNA562643) | freshwater metagenome | isolation source: river surface water | place: USA:Blue River Watershed | collected 2017-08-18
GCAACATTCTTCTGTTCGATGCACCGGTATTAAACAGATTTACATGTGAGTAAATCTGGCGTTTCGTTTCATGGTCGAGAGTTTCCCATTTGTGAATGTGTCTTTCACAAATGGGAAACTTGTGTCTCGAATCGTTTATGCAAAATGCACAATGAAATCCCCAGAAGCACTTGATTTTTGGACAAAGACTCATCTTTGTTTGTTCTTTGCCCACGCCTTTATACTTGTGTAAGACCCTGTTCACAAAACTTCTAAGTCTTTGGGACAAACTTTGCATAACCATCCACAAAAATCATTTTCATATTCTCAACCTTCTTTTTGTAATTTGGAATATACGCACACCACATCATCGTCTGAATCTTTCTCTGATGAGAATCGTCCATCGTTTTTTGTCTGTTGTTTTTTACTACAAGTCCCTGAGCACAATTCTAGAATTAAAGAAGGCATAACACTCGAAGCCCAACCCAGTTGTGAGACCCCATCTGGCAGTTTGATGGGATATGGTTTCTCGGTAAAAGTTTCGGACCGGTATGGAAGATTAAAACACATTTCTTTTCCTCGGGGCTCTCTCATAATACAGACGCATCGCTTTGTTGATATTTTGTGCTTTTGTGTTATTCGTAGATTTTGTGAATAATTTTATAAGCGCTTTACGCTTGTTCGGAGTTGCATGTAAAAGCGGTGTGTTCATTATAGCTTTTTTGTATTTGTTTACGTAATTATTATATTCTTGGGGTGCAAGCATTTCATACCTTCCAGCTATATTGGGTGTAAACGAGATAGCTCTTAGAGTCAGAGGTGTTCTTGGTGTTATATTCCTCCTACGTATATTTTTACGCAGTTTACCGTGCATGTTTTCGAAATATTCTCGGAGTATTTTTTTATACTCGTTCGAGTTCACTTTCAAATTCCTATATTTCATTTTCAAGTTATTTGGACGTAATATTCTAGCCCGCTCATTTAGTCTACGAGTTGTAATAATTCCATACATTCGAAGATATGCATTGTTTGAAAGGCGTCTTGCTGCAAGTTGTCTGTTTGCATTTCGTTTTTGTATATTTGGTCTAAAATATTCGTGCAATTGTCTAACCACATTGCGACCCAAAGGTATATGTTTGACATACACTTCAGCACCATTCGCCGAAAATAAATTCGCGTTATGTTTTGCGAGTACTTTCGCAGCTGCTAATTGTAGCGAATTGACTTTTTGAGACTGACTCACAGGTGACGGTGGTTTCCGCTTCCACCACCACATTTATATATGCGGATGAAAATTATTCCCATCGTAGACTGTTTACACAGTCACTTCTCGGTTTAAAAGTGTAATCAGTGAGTTCCGGCGAAGCAATGTACCCGCCAGTGGCGCTCATGATGTACATGACTCCATCCTCAAAATATCCAGAACTACTTAAACCGTACCTTGTCTTTCCATCGATTGTTGTTGATTTCGTCACATATGATTTGAAACATTTATTCATGATTCCATCTTGAACCAAAACTTCGCCGTCAGCCTTTATGGTGATTTTTCTATTTCCGAATATGTACGTTTTTCCTAAAAATGGAAGTGTACTTAATTCTTCTGGACTCAAGAGACAGTAGCACATACGCTTCGTCTCTTCTGGTCTACACTGTGTATTCGGGCACACCAACTTCTCATATTCTGTTTCACAATCCTCGTCTGGATCAATCATTAAGTTCGTATCTTTGCATCTCTTCTTGGTACTTGTGCTCATGCTCGTACTTGTACTCGTAGATGTAGTAGCTTCTTCTACTGTATCCTCATCTTCTTTATTCATAAACCATACTATACCTAATATAACTGTAACCACGATAATACATGTGCAAAAAACAGCCATGGCTGTAAGCCATTTTTTATTAGATGACGTAGATTCCTCCATTTACATTATCAAACTATTAAATTCTCTTAAAAGTCTGTCACGGCACATTTTATACTCTGGATTGCTCATAGCTCTTTTAAAGCATCTTTGTACAAGTACCGTCTGAAAAAAGTTGCGAAATCTCTCAAGTTTATGTTCTATTAACTTTGTCATGTGATACATTTGTGAAAAGTATTTGTACGATATTATGTACTCGAGTTTATACCGATGTTCCATTTTGTACATTTTAGGTTTGTCGAAAAATTCATGGTGTTTCTTTAGTACAAGTGACATGATGTACATATGTTCGTGACACGGACAAAAATCAATTCCTTCCTTTGCAGAAAATTGACACTGTTGGTCGTCTGTGTACCCGTAACAATGACGTACCATTCTCTTCTTCTTCGTAATACAATGCACATTCTTAATTCTGAAAGTTTTTTCTTGCGTAACACAAATGGCAAAGACGTACACATTCGGAAAGATCACATTGACTCAGCAGGCACTTGGTGTTTTCATCATAGGGACGATAATGTCTCTGATGGCGCTCTTCACTATTCGTGGACCAAAGGGTGCTGGATTTGCAGCCGGATTTTTTACATTCACATGCTACAACACATATCTTACCAATTGTCTCGTAGTAGGAAATTGTAAAGTACTGGCGTGGATTCTTCTGGGTTTGACTGTAGTATCCGCTATGGGTATTCCTATGAGATTAAAAAAATAAACCTAAAATTTAAAAATGAAATCCCCTCTGAGATATCCAGGAGGTAAGACGAGAGCAATCAAAATTCTAGAAAAATACGTGACACAATTTTATCCTGATACGAATACTCTCGTGTCTCCTTTTTTTGGTGGAGGAAGTTTCGAACTTTATATGAAAACAAAATACAGGTACAAAATCATAGCAAATGATCTCTTCGAACCACTGTACACATTTTGGAATGCACTCTCGAAATCAAAACAAATTATTGATTCTGTACGTGCTAAAATTCCAGTAACAAAGGATACCTTTCAACATATGAGACGTACGATATTCGAAGAAACAGACCCGATCAAAAGAGCCGCCATGTATTTTTGTATAAACCGGTGTTCATTCAGTGGGTCTACATTTTGTGGCGGCTTTTCAAACGAAGCATCTCAAAAAAGACTCACAGAGTCGTCTATAAAAAAACTCGAAGCGTGTGACGTGAGTGACGTTGAATTCCACAACAAGGATTGTTGTGAATTTTTAAAAGAACATCCACCTGTGAAAAATACTCTGGTTTTTGCCGACCCCCCTTACTATATCGAGTCTTACATATACGGTAAGGATGGTGATTTGCACATGAAATTCGATCACGAAAAATTCGCACGAGAAATTCAAAAGAGAAATGACTGGATAATCACATATAATGATTGTCCTTACGTGCGAAATTTATACAATGGGTGCATTATATTTGAAGAGTCGTGGTCGTATGGAATGAACACTTCTAAACAGTCTTCAGAGATTGTAATACTTCCAAATCCAGCGGCGACCTTTGTATGAGACGCCTGTTATATTGCAAAGCAGCAGTTATATCGGTAGGTATTCCATTTTTGACATGTTTAGTACACCTCACTCGAAGAACACAATCGTCACATGTAAACTTTGGAGTCCCCAATTCTAACAAGTCGATCTTTGTGTGATACAGTCCGAGTCTCTCTATCTGTATATAATGAACATCGCGGTGATTGTAGTAATAATCTGAAATTGCATCCGGTGACGCCTTTATATACACATCTTTTCCAAAAATGTGCTTCTTTTCTTTCCAATCAGAAAGCCTTCTCTTTCCGAGATACCATGGCAGAATCTCACCGCCGTATAAAATTGTATCACCGAGAATCTCCTTTTGGATACACTCTTTTTCTATTCTCATATTCTTGGAAAATTTTACGGATCCACCTTCGAATGCACCTCTATTCTTGATTTCAAAGTTTATTTTTGTGCCATCCTCCAGAGTCACAGCGATATCACAACGAGATGAAGCCCCCGCTGGAGCGTCTACAATTATTTTTGGGTACGATGATACGAGTCGGTCGAAAACCTTTTTTTCGTATTTACTCCCATTCTCGAAACTTCTACTCCTCCTTTGTTCTGCAACAACATGTATTCCGAAATTCTTGAAAAAGGGGAAAAATTTACCGACTAAAATATTTGGGGATGTGTTTTTCATCTTCGTACAAGAGATTTGTGAATTTTCGAGAGACTAACACTTGACCCTTGTCCGTATAATGAACAGTATCAAGGATATATCCCTTTCTAGGTAACTTTGTGTACAAATCCTTAATGCATTTGAAACATGGTTTTGAATTTCCTACAGTTCCACCTTGATTTGCGCGAATCACGAGCAAATCAATTTTTTTGAGTTTGCGATTTCTCTTCAGTACAGGTAGTTTGCCGATGGCGTCATCTTCTGCGTGTACTGTAGGAAAGATTCCATTCGGGTTATAATGGTTTTCGCCATACGCCATCACGTTGATAGGGGCAATGATGATTGAAAAAAACAGCCGCGTGGTTAGACCCAGGAATCATACAACACCTCCGCCGCGAATTCAACGACGAAATCAAAGAGTCCATGTTTATCTTGGTCTTTGTAAGCACCTAATTCTTAATCCCCTCTAAATATACTCTCTATGTGTCTCGGTTGAATTTTTCTCGAGAGTGCTATAAAGTACGCCGCTGGATCACTCGGAATTGCTAATTGGTAATACTCTCGACTCTCTCTAAAAATTTTGTTAAACTTTGCATGAACAGCGGGTTTTGACAAGTACTCACTGAGTTTACTACTGTGTGCAATTCTGGTCACGATATTGTACATGTGTGGAACTGAACCTTTGAGTCGCGTAGCATGCGGCGATTTGGCAATGGGTGTATATTTTGTGTACTGTTTCAGGCTTGTATTCAAGCGTGCAATAGTCCACGTCTGACAGAACGTGTCACCTTTTGTACATTGTGGATGTCTTTGCGACACGACTACATGTTTACCGGTTATCAGTGCTAGTATTTTTTGATATCTCCTTGGAAAATATGAATCGTACCTGCCAGATGTATCCGCTGGATCAAAAACTTTTATAGTCCCGCCCTTGATTTTAAATGATACATAGTGGTCTTCATCAGCGCCTCCTTTTATGAGGATACTTCCTCTTGGTTTCGTCACGTTAAATTTGGGTAAGCGTCTTCTCAGCGCCATCACAAATCTAGTATGTTTCTTTACAAAATTACCAATGTCCGAAGTTGCTGGATCGAACGTTTTAATCTCTGTTGGAGACGTTGGTGCAAAATTAACCGGCACTACATATTCGTACAAATTTCCACCTAGGAAAAAGCTACGAAATTTTGAATCGTTGAGTAGACTGTCCCAACAGTCCTTCCACGAAACAAGACCGGGTTCGCCAACTGCATTTCTCTTATTTCCTACAAACACCGTACTCTTGTCATCGAGTTCTCTTGTCAACGGTGACGCCGCCATTTACTATCTACACTTAAAATTTTTAATCCATAGAGTACTAGAAATGATTCCGTTCACAGCACCAGCTTTTTCTCTGAAAGGAACGCACACTGGACGAGTCGTGAGTCTTCATGATGGGGACACCTTCACATGTGTTGTTCCTCTACTGAGCAAAGACACGTACTATAAATTTTCGATCCGTCTGGCAGGAATTGACACATGTGAAATGACGAGCAAAAACTCTCTCCTAAAAACAAAAGCTTTTATGGCACGAGATCGACTATTCGGACTTTTGACTGGCGCGCGTGTCGACACAATTGGATGGCGCAAGAGTGATTTTGACAAGTATTTTGAGAATAACTACACGACAGTACAATTGAATTGCAATGAAATGGACAAGTACGGTAGAGTACTTGCAGATGTGTCAAATTTTTCTGATATTCTCATCCGTGAAAAACTCGCATACAGGTATGACGGTGGCACCAAGCTCACAGAGACTCAAATTCTCGCACAAGTCGTCGGCGACACATGAGGTATGACGGATTAGACACTACTCTTTTCCAATGATGTTTGATGACTCGCACACTCCTCTCAATATCTTCACGCAACGCAAGCATATATTGTTCAATAAAAATACACATGCGTATGGGCAGATGTGTTCCATACTTGTCTTCTATCGTGGTGGTGATGCTGAAGTGCGTCAGTGTCAAGTCTTTAATGTACAATTTAAAGACTTCAGACTGGATGCGCTCGAGCGAGAATACAGGTTGCACATAAATAAATCTCTCCATTGTACCAAACCAAATGTGATTTGGAGGTTCTATGTACACCTCTGTCACGTGGGTACCAGCTGTCTTGAAGTATGCATCTTTTAACATAACACAATTGTAAAAGCGACGAAACCCAGCAGTCTCATACGAATACTCATACTCGAACAGGTCTCCGAACTTCTTGGTTGCCATTGTCCCAAAGACGCGTCTTTGCCCCAGAGTCTCGACTCTGCCCCGGACTCTGTTCACATAACTTAGAATTTTTCTTCGAATCGAATTTGACCGTCATCAAACTCGTATTCAATTAATTGTTCATATCCACCTATAAACACATCATCTACAAAAATTTGTGGGAACGATGTCCAATTTGTAAGTTCCACCAGATACATGATCGAATCTGTGTCACTCGCTTTGTTGTACTTGATCTCCTCAAATACCAAATTCTTGGAATGAAGATATTCTTTCGCCTTTTCACAATATACACAATTATTTATACTGTGAATTTTGACAGACATTTATTGTATTATGTATTCATACTTTTAAGAGCGTCTCTGAAATTTACACCCGTTAAAAATGCATCGGGTTTTTTACTCTTTATGTACTTGATAGCCTCTTCCATTGACATTCCTTTTTTGTTCATGAGATATGCAGCTATGACTGCAGCACTCCTTTGTTGACCAGCTGCACAGTGTACAAGAACATCACCTGGGTACTCGTCTATGTACTTGATCATCAATGGAATATTTTTTCTCATAATGTCTATAGACTCTTTTCTGAGGTCATCATTTACTGAAAGACGTGTTCCGTGTTTTGACTTTACCATTGGTAAATCTTTGGTGCAATTAATTACAAAAAAGTCCCACGGGACACTCTTTGCGTCTGTATAATTACTAAGGTACAATCGAGGAATAATCTCATACATATCGTATTGTACAAGGTTCAGTGAAAAATATTCCATGCATGTGTAGACTCTGAAAAATTATTAACAGGAATATATTCGTATCCTTGATGAATTAAACCATTCTTCACATGATACATTCCTGAAGGTCCTTGGATAGGCTGCGTTGAAAGTTCCTTTACTGCTGCATTGTACAACTGATGGTCCTTGTCCGACGGTGCACTGTTGTCCAGCTGTGCACAGTTGTCCAACTGTTTACAGTTGTCCATTAGACAATATAATGTACAAATCCCTAAACCATGAAAGCCCGTTTTCGAAGTTCAAGAGGTTTTACTCTCAGTTTGACAACCGAACCAGCACCTCTCGCCTTTTTAAATTTCTTTAAACTTAAAATTTTAGGAACTCGTTTCGGTTTTACTATTGCTACGAATCGAGTATTCCCTTTTGTGACACCAAGAGTTCCAAAAATACGTTTAAGACTTTCATACCGCGTCTTTACATTTGTATGAGTTGCATTGGGTCTATTGAAATAGTTGCGCGCAAATGTATTGAGCGCTGCTTTGTTTGCATTTGTGAGTGGTGTCGGCTTATTTAAGATTTGTTTGATGGCGGGATTTTTATAAATCCTGTGACCGAGTGTCTTTTTCATATCGTTGTACAATACTTTTGCATTTACATGAGTGGCATTTGGTCTTCTAAAAAATCTACGTGCAGCATTATTTACACTTGTTTTGTTGTCATTTGTAAAGTTTTTCAAGTTTTTGTTTAGTATTACAGTTATTCTCGGATCTAATTTTCTATAAAATGTTTCGTAGTTTCTAAAAGGTACATTCTCTTCGCGTATACCTACTTTAAATGGACCACTTTCGTCAGTTCCAAAAACCATAAAGAATGCACTACGAGGTACATATTCAACTCCTTGGGGCGCCTGAACTGGAATTACGCGATGAAATATTTCGTCATCATAGAACGTGACACTTGTCCCCGAAGGAGGAACGATACCATAACGCATAGTGTTCTTTGCGAACTGAATGTTACCGCCCGTCACGGACGCATCCGGTTTATTTACGTACACAGCACCTACACAAAATCCCTTGTAACGCACAGCAGCCGCTTGCATGTAATGTGAATCTCGATGCCATGGAATTGCATAAGTACCAGACTTTACCAGCTTCTTTATACTCATGTACAAAAATCCATTCCAGTATTTGGTAACAAACCGTCTGTGACTCGGTGTCATGCTTTTCAAGTTTGTACGCACTGCATATTCTATCGCGTGTTTTGTTATTTTATCAAGTGGCTCGTTGTGAGACTGAATTTTAAGAGACCCTTTATAAAACTGTAAATTATATTGAGTCGAGATTTCAACATGTTTAGCATTGACTTTAGCGCGTTCGGATGGTGAAAGCGTCTCCATAAAAGTCTTTATCGACTGAGGTATACTTATCCCTGTTCGAATAGAGACGAGTCGTTGCAACCCACCTTTTTTTGTTGTATTTTTCATAATTGTGCGTTTCGTCGAAATCTTTTTTACAATTTTTTTCCTCACCGATAAAGCACTTGCCGTCATTTATTTATTAATGTACATTTTTTTAGTAATATGTGCATTTAAAATGAAGTGTGTAAATCGGCACATGGTCATCAAATTCCTCAAAAAAGTGTATTTCGGACTTGTCCATATCGACAATCACAGTTTGGAAAACTTCACCAGTGAGTGCGTACACGTGTGAACCAACGCCCAATGGAATATCTTCCAGAAGTTTACAGTTTCGATAACGCCCCTCGTAATTTGTCGTCTCGTACATGAACAGGTTTGCGAACCTCTTCATTTTTCGTAGTCGGCGTCGTCTTTTCATTTCATTTATTTCTTGTTCCTGAACACACCACTCTTCTTTTTCCAACGCTCGCCGTACTTTATAGTGAGCCACCGCTTCTTCTGAGCTTTTGCGTGACGCATCCTCTCTTGTCTAGGATAGTACACTCGCGTCATGTAATTGTCAAGACTTCTAAGGTAGCCGGCTCTATGTTCCAGATCCTTTCTTTTTTCATTGTCGAGTTCATACGCATAATTTAACATGTGACGAACTTCATTCGCACTCAAAAGTGCAGCAGCTCTGCTAAACAGGGTATTGCGTCTTGGACGCGTTGTTCTGTTACCCTTACCCCAACCTTCCATTAATTTTCCCAGCCTGCTCATATTTATTATTATTTCACAAATAAAATCTAAGCTAATTAGAACTATGGATACAAATGTGAAAGGGCGCCCAATTCATACAGGACCGAGAGGAGGAAGGTACGTGCTCGAAAAGGGTCGCAAAATATACAAATTTCGAGTGCGAGGGGCGGGTGTATCGCCTACTGGAAACACAAACGTGAAAGGGCGTCCTATTTACAAAGGTTCTAGAGGAGGAAGGTACGTACTAGAAAAGGGTCGCAAGATATACAAATTTCGAGTGCGCGCCACGGCAGCTGCGGCACCGACTCTTCCAAATAAGGTTAAACAGAGGTTATTAAAACTCGCAACGAATATGCGTCGCAGAAGAATAAAACCAAATACACGAAACTTTAAAACAAAAACTATAACACGAAGTTTTAAAAGTTTCAACACAGTTGACCCAACACGACCAATGACAACGACACAAGAAAATATACAAATACATGTACCTGAATCTGGTACGCTTACAAATATGATTAAAGAAGGAACTGTTCTCGGCGTAACCGAAGATACTTTACCACAACAATCATGGCTTTATGCACAATCAAGATACCTTGCAAGTCTAGATTGGTACGACATCTACACGGCAATGGCGTATACTGTACGGTCTCATCAGTGGATAGGACCTTGGTTACGAGGAAACAAGACATCAGTCAGATTTACAAAACCACCAGGTCACACGAATCCGTTGTACCCTCAGATTGTCAAACTCGCTTATTTACCAAAATATAGAACGAGTCCATGGGCGCAACAACTTATAGCGTCTCGAAATCCTTACCAATTGTACATAGACACGTCACCGTACATATACCCGATAGACGAAGCGATAAAAATGTACACGAATGATTTAAAAAGAATTATTAAAAACGCACCACCTTTACCAAATACAATTTATGTATACAGAGGTTTACAGACGAATATTTTCGATGGTAAAATAGGTTCAAAAGATACACTCAAAGAGTTTGCATCAGCTGGATACATTCCACAGAGTTGTTACGCCGCGGACAATTACATGCGCCTCAAACTCCTCAAAGGTACACGTGTTCTTTTACTCCAGGGCTTGAATCACTGGAATGACTCTGGTGAATGTGAAATTGTATTGAATAAAGGCTCACATTACGTCATCAGAAAAAGGTACCTTGACAGGTACGCATACAATGTGAAAAACCTTTCATATTGGTACAGACGTGTAAATAAAGTTACAGACGTGACTGTATTTTCTTCTTAGTACATAATAACATAATGAGGCGACTGCGTTCGAATACAGCCGCCCGTCGCAACAATGCACTCGAAGTTGTTGTTCGAGAACGCAGAAACGACCCTGAATTTCTCGCTCGGTTATTAAGTTCAGGAGTACGCGGTCACATTCGTAACGTCACGACAAATTATCTCATCCGTCTCAGAAACAGAGCAGCACGACAAGTGAGTGAACGTCTGAGACACATGTGGAATGTAGTTTCCACGTCTAGAAGAAACAGAGCGCTTATACCACACGCAATAAGAATCCCAAATTTAACCCACAGGCAAAGACTCACACTCGCAGAACTTCAAAACTTTTCAAACACTGGTATACGACCACTTGTTAATCGACTGAGAAGATCACCAACCACTGGAACTTATATAAATCCTAACGTACCCGGTTCCAGATACAGACTTACTAATGCAGGTAATCTTTTTAGTATCATCCATGGGTTTGGTGGAGCCAATGCAGGAGAATTTAAAATTGCATCCGGTGTTCGTCGCCGAGGAACAAATAGACTCGAGTACTGAGGACAAGACTGTGAGTCTTGGACAAAGACCCGGCTACGTCCATTCTATAGGGTCCCATATACCATGAATTTTTATAGAAGAGAGAGGAAAAAATGGTTCAATAGACCACTCGCCCGTGTGGCTGAGTATATCACACAGTATATGAAACATGTACACAGTTCTGTAAGCTTTAGGAACTAACATAATGACGCACAAAGAGTGTGGAATTTTGTAAAGTAAAGAATACAAATACCACTCTTTTTGAATTGACCATGGAACCCCAGTCGGTGCGAGCAAAAGCATCATTGGAATGTCTGGTGCTATTGACCAGAGTGTCCATCGTCTAAAATAGAGCCACGTAATTACAATGTGACCAAACCAGAGCATTTTTAGAATGTAAGGTCATATCGAATATAAATAGCGTACTTTTTAACACTTCTAAGATTGAAAAATATAGGAAATCTATAAAAGTTGTTGAAAAATTCCACCAATTCTTTATCATTTGGCTCTGACCAATTCCAATTTATTACGCGATTTGCTGCGTTCGAGTCAAACAATTTAAAATTACCATGGCTATTTATAAATCCTGAAATAACGTGACCCCAAACTCCACCGATACCCAACATAACTATGTACACATGTGACAATTTGTATATGTATTCATCTTTGTTTTTTGTGAATAAAGGAAATGAATCCCCTTTGACAAGCATAAATACAGGATTTTTTTTATTGTTGGAGTTGTTATTGTACGAAAAGTCGCTTCCGAACAATTTCTTGTACAGGTTGTACAAGTCGTACACTGTACCACCGGTTACACTGGATCTAGATGCGGATGCCCTGCGTTTGTAGTTGGATGGCGTGTTTCCCTTTCTAGGAATAAATCCAAACGGATTTGCAAATTTTCTACGTACGCCAACAGATTTTATCACATTCACATTACGTATCCGAGGACTTATAGATTTCGGTCCTTTGAGCCTGTACGCAATGTATTTCCAGAAACCGTCTATGGTTCTGGGACACGCACCAGAATTGAGAGGACTGACACCTTTGTCTTTTACGATTTTTAACAAATAATTTCGAGACACTGCACTCATTATAAGACCGTTCAGGATTGCATGAAACCAACACGTAGGACCCTGTTGGTTTCTTGTAGCTACATTTACACTCATTTATGTTTTGTAATATTTTTTTAGACGACTCGAGTATAGTAACACATTCTACTACGGTGGCGCGCAGTATTCGCCATAAACTCCGTAAGCACCTTCATGGGAATATCCGAACTCGGTCTAACATTCACAAGGAGTTCGCCACGAGGTCCTGTGATTTCTTCGATAAAAGTACTGTCTGTAGCCTTGGCGACACTGCTGATTACATATTTCTTGATACTCGAATCAGACTTGAAAAGTTTGCGCTTGTGTTCATACAATTTCAGAGTCACAACACCAGTCTTTGAAGACTCGCCCTTTTCCAGAGGTGGCTCCACATCAGAAAACCGCGTATGAACACCCTTGAACTCGACGAGTGTATTTGCGGCTGCAATCTCATCTGTTCGCTTTGAGTGTCTACGGGGGACGGTGAATTTCCCCGTTGTTATATTCAACTGAATCTCTGCGAGTTCGGCTCCAGTCTTTTTCCCGCAGAGATCCATCAACAGAGTCGCATTCACGTATGATATAGTAATGCCGTGAACCTCGAAGGACTGGTACGTGAACAGGTCAGAGTACTGGTGCGCCATTTTTGAGAATGGTGTGTTCTTGTAATAAGACCCTGTACACACAACACATTTCAGATTAATTCTGCCCATGCTATACTCCAGTACACTTTTGGATTTTGTGAAAGCGGTACAACACACAAAGTCAAAGTGTCACTTGTCTGTGTGAATGAGTTTCTTCCTATTTGCGCCTCGAAAATTGAAGGTTGCAAAGACGTGTTCACCGAACCAGTCTGTGCGTATCCGTTTTCTATAGTCCTACCTCCAGATACTGTCGTCGCCGCAGAATCTATTTGTATGTTTGTGCTTCCGCCAGTTGAATCAGTCCATGTAGCGCCTCCAAGATTTGCATTGAGTACACACATCCATCCAGCAAGGTCGTTATTGGACGACACTGCAACATTGAGTTGTTTTAATTGTACAATCGAATCGAGTCTACCTGGTGCTAAGCGTATCGATACAAGAGGAACGAGTACTCCAACTGATGTAAGAGTGAGACCTGTATACGGACCTATAAAACAGAACAATTGTTCCCTTGGTTCGTATCCGCCTTCGGATATCACTGTTGAACAAATCTTTTTTAAAGTACCAAAATTTCCATCAGTGTTACGAATTTCATAGCGAATCGGTAGACACGCGGTAGTCATGTACGTTCGATTCAAATAATTTGCGTGATGGAACGCGTGACACGTAACAAAAATTCCATCAATGATGAATCCTGTTCTTACAGAACCCACTCCGAGCCATTCAACATCTGTAAAAAAAATTTGAGCCTTTGTCATGTCGTATATATATTTACTAGGTCCAGTTCCGTCAAGTCTATCAATGTTCCATTTGGATCTCTGAATTGGGGTGTCTATGCCCACGGATCTCTCTACTATACTGAGGGCACTTCCATCCATTTGAACAAAGTAACCATTATCGTTTCCGAAATATCCAACTCTCTGAACGAGTCCAGTTTTTGGTTCATTCATCACAAACGTAACAAGTATCAAAAGTGATTTACCAGGTTGGTAGTTGAAAACAAACCGAGACTCTGAAGCGGCGTATGAATTGAGTGTCGTAGTCACATTCAGAGCGATGGATGATTCGTTGGATATGTACGTCACATTTCCTCCATTCAAAACATTCGAATAGAATTTTTCATTTTGTTTGTATCTATTCTGTGAATCAAAAATAGTCACTGGATTAGCTACACGTATACGACCAAACGCGTCAGGTGGTGTTGATCCTGTGCCACCACCACCTCCGTTGACCAATTTTCTGCAGTAGTGATGCTCATTCGGAATATTATCCATTACTAATTATAAACATTTGAAACGTAGAAGAATAGAATTGTCCTCAAACCCATTAAAGTTTACAATTTGCCCGTATGAATTTCTCCATACAAGATTTAAACGTTCCAGAGACGCTAGAGGAGGTGTAAACTCGATACCTAGTTTGTAATCTGTATTCTCTGTGAATGTCTTTACACCTCCTGAAACAACATTTAAAGGAATTGGTCCGAATGAGCGTCTTACGTTTCCGCCACTCCCATTGATGGACGAAGAGTCGAGCATACTTGAATCTCTGAGTTGTTCAATGTCTAGGAATATAAAATCTGTGGTGGTAAGATCTATAACATTAGAAGATTTTACAAAATATTTTCCAATATACGATGAATTGTACATCACATTTGCAGATGTACCTAAAACTGATGTAATAGTAGAATTAGTTGGTAATCCTAGTAACTGTCCGTTATTGGTAACAATTGAGAATGCAGATGTGTTGGAAAATATGAGTTTACCTTCACTTTGTAAATATGAAGTTGTGAATCCAATACTTGTTAAATTTGATTGAAGTGACAGATCATTGACCAAACTTGAAGCCGAATAAAATCCAGGCGATATATTTATAGGTGTGTTATCTATTTGAAAAACATTCGAGCCGTTTGATACATTATACATTGTATTGGGTATACGAGCACATACAATCTCGACTGATTTAATCATGCGAAGTGTATCTGACATCCATACTGAATAACTGTTACCAAACTGCCCTTGTTGTCTGTTACGCGAATCTATATATAAATATTTTTCACTCATTTATATTAGTTTATCAAAAAAAATGGCACATTTGACGTACGGAAACTCAAATATTATGAATGATGATTTGGATACGTACTCATCTGTACAAAACGATTTTATCTTTACGAATATAAATTCTACATTTACATTTACGAATATAGGAGCAAGTGGTGCAAATGGTCCGACTTCACTCGATGGTTATGGTACTAGTATTATACCTGTTTCAAGAATTTTTCAAATTACATTGTCTAATGGAATTCAATATTGGAAAGTTTTAAGATCTGGTAAATATTCTTTTACAGTTGCGGGAGCTGGTTCAGTTACATCTTCGAGTCTAGATACAATAAAAAATGGATATGGTATAGTTCTTAATATAGTTTCTTACAATTTGATAGCTGGAACTGTTGTTTCTATATTAGTCGGACATATTGGAGTAAATTATGCAGGTGGAGGAGGAACATTCGTAGCTATAGGAAACACTCCATTATTCTGTGCAGCCGGTGCAGGAGGTGTAGGAAATCAACCTGATACTAATTTTAATATTAATGGTTCAATATTAACAAGTGGTCAAAATGCGACTTTTGGGGGTGTAGGTGGTGTAGGTGGTACAAATGGAAACGGTGGAACTGGTAATACAATTACAGCTGGAGGCGGAGGAGCCGGAGGTGGATTTTTAACATCTGGCACTAAAGGAACTAGTTTCGCATTTCCGGGTGCAGGATTTTTACAAAACGGTGTAGGTGGTACAGGCGGAGGAGGTGCGTTAAATCCAGGTAATGGAGGATTTGGTGGTGGTGGAGGTGGTGGAAGTGGTCAAGCTGGTGGTGGTGGTGGTGGTTATTCTGGAGGAGGTCCTGGAAATAGAGCAAGTAATGGTGGTGGTGGTGGTGGAGGTGGTTCGTATGATATAACAGGTGCGTATAACGGTTCAGCTATAAATATGGGTATGGGTTATGTAAAAGTAAGACTACTCGAGGAATACTAAACACCTTATAAGTATGTGCCAAATGGATTGTTAAACTCGTCAAAAAGAATCACATAAAAATCATCCTCGACTATAATTTTAGGTACACTGTCACCCACCCCGAAATGTAAAAGTTGTTTTTTGAGAATACACTGTGTGTACATTCTTCTATCAGGACACATAGTCTCGTACGAAAAGTACTCGTCCATTATTTTAGGACGGAGAGTAAAAAAATGTATGTACCTGATAACAAATCATGGTATCTACGAGAAGAACGAAAGTGGTAACGGTACCTCGAAGACCGCGTACTCACAGTACATATTTACCATCTTTAACTAGTACTTTCAGACGTAGACGCGCTACATTCAGACCCCAAAACTTACCACCCAACGCTGTAAGAAATATACTGCGTAGACTCAATACTAAAAACGTAGCAAGTGCACGACTCGGATTCGCTACTAGAAGCGAACCTGTTTTGTATGAATTAGAAAGAAGACGTAAAGGAAGAAATCTTAAACAAAGGCTAAACCGTTTTAATAGAACTATCAACCCCGCGTACATGAAAATAGTATCCGGGTTGCGTAAATATTTCCCCAATACCGAACCTATAAATAGATGGGGTACAAATGTTGGTTATCACGCGAGACGAGTGAACAATGTACACAGAATGTTAAACACTCTCACGCTTGGAAATAATGGTTTCTATCATACACCAGCAGGGAACAGATACAATTTCGTGAAAAAATATGGTGGCAGTCTGTCAACTGTACCATTGGATCCAGGGCGTGCGTCTGTTGTGTTTGTCACAGGTATCAAACGTACCCCAAATAAAAAACATTTACAGTTTAAATATTAATTTATGCGGCTAGGAATACATTTTATCAACCTTTTCTGACGTGATTTCGTGTAACAATTTTGTATGCTCGAGTAATTGTTCGATATTCTCGAGATAATCATCCGGATGTCTAAATAAATAATCAACAATTCCGGACATGTTTATACTTGTGTGTTTTATGTGATCATAAAATTGTGCAAAGTTCAGCCCATCAGTCATGTCACTAAATGCACTTTCTATTTCGTTTTTTTTAGGAATTTCAAACTTTATAATCCTATCTATACGCCCAGGACGAATAAGAGCAGAATCCATCCTGTCCGGATTATTTGCAGTGACAAATATAATAAGACCTTCACCTTTACAGTGAACACCATCCATGAAATTCAAAAAGGTACTAAAGCTGATGTTTATATTTTGAGGCTGTCTATCTATAAAAAATGCATCAAGGTCTTCTATGAGAAGAATTGAATTTGGTTTTATTCCAGAAACCAAATCTATAAATTTTTGATCAGTCATCTCCTTTGTGAAAGTCATTACGTAAAGAGGTCGATTGTATTCGCGTGCAATTGCTTTCACAAGGCTCGTTTTACCCGATCCAGGAACTCCTGTAAGCATAAATGATGTTTTGTATATGCGCCCATATCTCTCATACCGTTCCTTTGAATTTATAAATGCGTCTATTGTTTTTTTAATATCGGTTTTGAAGCTCATAGGGATGAATATACGATCCATAGCCTGTGCAATAATGGTACCGAAATTATGAAAAAACCCGTGACTCGTCGATGTAAACATCTGAATCTTGTTCGCATCATCTATACCATTCCTAGAATCATTTATAGCCTTTGTAACAAATTGTGTCAATTTTTCAATGTCATCATCTTCACGTGACACGACTATTCTTGTATAATACGCAAGATCTCCATTCACTGCTCGTGGATTTCCTTCCTCCTTACATTCTATTAAGTACTCATCGTACTCAAATTTTCCGATGTATGGATACACTTGAGTATTATGATCAATAGTATATTGTGTAGTTTTCGCATTCTTAAAAAATTTTAAAAATTCAGAAGTCATACTGTGCGGTACTGTTATTGAAACTGTCATTTTGTTCTCCTTAGCGTGTGTGCGTTAGTTTTAATATACGAATCCTGCCACCGACTTCCTCTGGTGTAAAAACAAGTTCCCCGTTGTACACATTGAGAAGCACAGTCCCCTTTTTACCACACATGACAACCCCCGTGTAAAGTACCGAACCTGAATAGTCACTTACGTTAATCGAGTCGTATGTGAATACGTCTGCAAACTCCATTAGTTGTTGTGAATGCTCAAATTTTTAATTGGACCGTCGGGAACGATTTGCGGCATTTTTTATAGTACGTCTGTTTGATTTCATAAAAAAGTGCTTAATAACATTAGCATTACTGAGACTTAATAAATTCTGTACGAGACTGTTTCTGTTCAGTCGACGGTCTGCCATGTGGAATCTCAATAGTATAGATCTACGGGAAGCATTGGACAGAAAATTTTTTTCGTTCGTGTAGTTGTTTCTCTTTAGTCCACGAAACTGATTAGACATTATATTTGGGGTTAAATTTTTTAAAAATTTATTCAGAGAGTTTTTGTTGTTTCTCATTTATTACAGGTGCAAGTTTATTTTCTAAAATTATAATTACAAATGAACCTGAAATTAAATTTGGGTCTCGGAAAACCTGATAAATCTCGTGAAGGCTTCTTCGCACTCAATGTCAGATCTATGTTACTGATCGTGCCTGCGATTTTCATGGGTCACTATCTCGATGAAATTGTAGAAAAAATAAACATCAAAAACAAAACACAATCTGTAATACTACAAACAATTCTGAATGTGCTCTTAATTTACATTCTCCATAAATTTAGCAACGCGTACACAAAAGAGTTCCAGGTGAGTCTCGCCGGACTCTTCTTCTCGGCTCTATTCTTTGGAATGCAAACCAATTACATCAGGGACCTCAAGAGTCTATTGCCTCAAATGTGACGAGATCTTTTAGCCACCGGTGAAGGCGTTCTGTGACGCGCCATAATTCTCGTATGAAGCATATTATTGTGCCTCTTGTTATTTTCAGGATTTCCTTTTGCAACATTGTAGAGATACTTTGACAGTTCTCTGTAGAAAATTACATCGTATCCTCTTGCATTTGAAGCCTTTTTCATTAGTTTGTTCGAAATGTGCTTCAGTTTGTTTATGTTACTGTACCCAATCGAGTTTCTCAGGATTATCTTCCACTTGACTTCTGGGTGGAAAACAAGTCTCCAACGAGTGTTTGTAAAAAATTTGTTCGTTTTGTTGGCGCGCAATTTGTTCATTGCAAAATTGTTCATTTCTACAATTCTAGGTTTACGGATGGGCATTTATTAATAATACAGTTTTCTTTTTTGTGGTGGAGGTGAAGGAGTACTTCTTACAATTCTACGATGAGCCATTCGATTATTATTTGTCGTCTATAAAAAATAATTCAACCTCTTCAGAATTTCCAAAATTTACAAGTAGTCCCATTGGTGTGCCCGTCGCTTTCATGTATCGTTTCAGCTGGGCTGTGTCTTCACTTTTTAGCGAACGCGTCGCTTTAAGTTCTACAATGTACGTTTTAGCAATGACGAGATCCAGTCGCATGTGACTTATAAAGTGACCTTTGTAAAACAGCGGGACTACAACTTCACATTCGTAATCGATCCATCTGGTTCGCAATTCATACTCGAATGCGCGATGATATACACACTCTCGATGTCCCGGTCCAAGTTCTTTATAAATGTCTTGTACAATGTTACGAAGTTTACACTCCATTCTATTCTACAACTCGCCACCAACTCCTTAAATCTTTCTGTTTGCCATGTGCCAATTACCCACCTCTCCTGTAAAAAATGGAACGACCGAATTGTACAGTTTTGAGAGTTTGTGCATCGACTCATTCGTAAACTCTACAAGTCCGCTTAGTTCCTGCAGCGCGTCTTTCGGACTTGTACTCTTGTCTACGACCCGACGCATAATGTCTGACCCTGCAACCACGCACGTATTGAGAACCTGTAGAATTTCTCTCTTTTTCTCAACGTGTTTCTCGCGCATCTGAAGAGTCTTTTTAAATTGGTCCTCCGTGATTTCATTGTTGAGATATTTGATTCTCAGGTCCCGGTTGTTTCCGATGCGGTCAGTTCTGTACACCTGAAACTCTACGCGCTCAATGTGTACGAGTGCTCTGAACACATTCATAATCGCGTGTTCTGAAAAGAATGGACGCATCTGCCAATCACCGGGCAACCCACCACACGGAATGTCCCCGACCTCTCTGCGGACCGCTCCTGTTCTCCTAAGGTACTCGTAGTAATGCGGATTGTGAATGCGCTCACCAATCACAATCTCACCGGTGCGCCAAGAAAACGCAGTGTGGCACTGTGTGC
>JACCDW011022146.1_pt1 | contig 19985 bp, 43 predicted proteins | sample 7449781 | NCBI WGS metagenome assembly JACCDW01 (sample SAMN15323449, study PRJNA562643) | freshwater metagenome | isolation source: river surface water | place: USA:Blue River Watershed | collected 2017-08-18
AAGAGTATCCTCCGAGCTATTTGCTAGTTCGTTCTGTTACTAAGCGCGAATTAGGATTTACTCCCAGGACTCATTCAGTTTGGGACGTCAAAACAGGCTACACGACTGAGATATGTTTAGACTTTTATGATGACGGAAAAGAAACTTGGTTTAGATTAAAGTATCTATAATGCAATATCACAGTACACATCGATTTATTCGAATTGATCGTAGTTCCACATGGCCTGTTGACTGTCCAGTTATCCGGGATTGTAGGCAAATGCTTGGGGACAATAACACATCACAACCCTTACATGAACGTCCCTGGTTTACTACATCCGATGGTGTTTGGATTAGACATGATTGTTTAGATAATCCATTGACCACGTGGCTGGTCTTAAAGGATCGATGACAGATCTAATGCACGATTGGAAACGGCAAAGATACGTGGTTCTTCCTGGAGAACTTGTGGAAGGACGTCCTTTTGGAATTACCATACTAATGAGCGATTATAATTATTGGGCCGAGCACGTAGATGAATGTATAGAATGGTGTAGTCGGCACGGATGCGAAATAAAGGGCATGACCATTGACATACCCGATGACGAAACCTTGACCATGTTCATGCTGAGGTGGAGTTGATGTCGAATATTACCAGAATTGTTTTGGACGAAAATAGGAAAAATGTTATAATTGTTGAAGCACTATACGCCACAGACGATTTTGCTTATCAAATAGACGAATGGGTAAAAGAACACAATTTGGGAACCAGGATAGCATTTTTAATGTGGCGTATGCGTAACGATGAAGCAGTAACGTTATTCTTAATGAGATGGCAATGAGCATTGACGAAGAAAATACATTGAGAACGCTCAAAGATGAGCCACATTTGGTTGCTGTCTGGGGTTGCCGATTTGGTTGGCATTACTGGACCCTTTGGGGCAATCCTTATCGCATCGGCGATAAGGGGCCTGCAATTCAACAGGCCCATTGTGGATTTTGCAACAAAGTAAAGGTTAGAAATGTTCGAGATGAACGTGGACGAACGGTATGAGAACTAGCATTTGGTATGATATGGATGAGAAGTTGCCGGCCGAAAAAGGCTACTACCTTGCTTACAAAGGCATGAGCATAGGCGACGACGAAGCCGAAACAGACTATTACTATTGGGACCCAAAATATGCAGAGTGGCGGGACTACGAAAGCCGAAGCATAGGCGATACCGTTAATGTTGTTTACTGGACTGACGCTGACCCTGCTACCTGGTACAATGAACCAGTAGGAAGAAGAAAAACCAAACGCAAAATATCAGAGGCAGAAATAGATGCTTGGCGTGCTGTAGAACAAGCAATTGAACGTTATGAAACTGTAAGGATTCTCTGTGACAAATCTAACCTATAAAGAACTGGTTCATTACTTAGACTTTAACAGCACCGATCCAATGGTGCGACGACTTCTTGAGTATATTAACAACCAAGAAGAAAACATCATTGAGGGCTTAGTACAAGCAGGCATGGACCCTATTAATTGCAGATTTGACCGCAATGGATACTATCATAGTCCGGGGGAAATGATCGAAAAACTTTGCAACGACATTGATTACGCTGAACGAGAAGCTGCTGAATGGGAAGAAAAATATTATAACATAAAGGATGAGCGTGACCGATTACGTGTCCGTAGTGTTGCAGACTTGCTCAATGAAATGAACGAGCAGGTAAAAAGAGCACAGGCTGATAGAAACAACTCTGACCGTATTGCAGAAAAGTATAAACAAGAAAACCAAGAGCTACAAGAAAAAATCAACGTTTGGACCATATTGGAAAAACAATAGGTATGGGAATGATGACTGATAAATTTAGAGTAAAGGTTGGTAGCTTGTGGTTAGACCCTTGGCCTGAGTATTTTGACAACTTTTGGAATCATTGTGGCAATGTTGCTAGAAAAAATGATTGGCTGATTGACACTGTGGCAAACACCGAACTCAAGCCCCTGGGTGGGCGTTTGATTAAAACAAAAACACAAGGGTGGTACCTGCGCTGGGATGCAGAATCCAGTCATACTGCATTTGTATTGAAGTGGTCGTAATGGCAGTAACTTACGTAGAAACAAAATTTGGGATTGACAAAACTCTCAGGGTGCCCAAGTTGCACCGTGTAGACTATGCAAAAACGGAAGGCGATGCTATGGCCATGTACCAAATCAGTTATAAAGATCACTTAGTTGATGCTTGGCTCAAAGAAAACTGTCGACATCCTTACTATCACAGTCCTGGTTATCTTCGTGAAAAATTTATTCAATTTGAGTGTGACGAAGAAGCTGTTATGTTTGCGTTGAGGTTTGCATGAAAGTAACAATACCCTATGATCCCGATTGGCCGGCGTTAAAGTGGGCCAAAGAACATTGCCCCAGTTACATTACCAACACGGCCGAGGTCGTGGGTCCAGTTGGCGACTCAAAATATGTTGTTCATTACTACTTCAGCAATGAACGTGACGTTGTGGCATTTTCTTTGAGGTGGGCATGAAACTCATTGAATCTTTGAAACAACGTTGGGAGGCATACAAGCACCAACGTTATCTAAAAAAGATGGGTTGGGCCGAGGAATTATTCCAACGTCGAACAGATCCGCGAGTGATTTATCAAGCACAGACACTCAGCGGGTTTTACCCAGGATACAAGCATTTACACATATATGATGACTCAAGATCGGGTCCATTTAATGGTAGAAATTGGCCAGAAGTTTATCAAGAAATGAATGTCTGGTGCCGTGCTAATTTAACTAGTGCGTGGAGGGATGACATACATCGTGTCAATGAACAACACGGCATTGGTATTGATGGCACATTCACTAGAGAACTTTATATCAATGATCTCGGTCCTTATGATGTATTAGTATATGCATTTGAAAACGAATGCGATTATTTTATGTTTGCATTGAAGTGGGCCTAAAGTGTGGCAAATAGATAGACATTATATGCTAATCAATCATAACCCCAACATAAAACCGGGAGATGTTGTGTCAGTGGAGCACGACTGGGTCCGAACGTTTGTGCTACTGCCGCATCGAACTGTCAGCAGGCGTTGGGTGTGGCTGAAATCTGTGTATGTTCGCAGAGTCTGGGTCTATACTGGTTTTGTAGATGAACCCGAAACTCAATACGGCGATTTGTTTGACGTACTACAATGAAGCATTGGAATCGACAGCCCCACGTTCGGGCAACTTGGCACCCTGTCTTGATTGACGGAAAGACCTATAAGCGTTATTATTACTTTGACCACGGTAGAGCGAGCATAAAGAAACAATGCTGGGACCATGACAGCCCCGGCAGATTTTACATGGAACCCTTGGGTGTGTTTCACTATCATGTGTGGTTTGAACGTGCGGAAGATGCCACGTGGTTTAGGTTGAAATGGTTATGAACTACAATCCAGCACCCGGGATGCCCGGAGGAATACCTTGGTCGAAAGAACGTATGGCAAAATGGGAAATACATAATAGATTTGGCTTTATTAAAGGCCTGTGGTGGCGGTTCATGCCTGGCGCGGAAATCGAAGTACCTTGGCCCACAGGCTGGACTGAATCCGAGCCCGCGCCCGGGGGCGGATTTATACAATTCGAGTCATCTGATCCAAATGATCACTACCGTCCGTGGCTGGAAAAGAATGTTGGTCGCCAAGGATGGGATTGGGAATGGCGCATAGGACAGATAGCAACCACAACTAGTGCCCGAGATACTATCTTAATTAAGATTCGACGAAAAAAAGAAAAATATGCTACAATAGCAGCATTAAGGTGGCGATGAGAGTACTTAACAAAAAATACTGGCCTGCCAGTGTACAAATCGATTACGACTATCGTCGAGAAGATGATATTTGGTGGTGGTGCAAGGAAAATCTAAAGGGTTTTAAAATCGTTGGACCAAGTACCTATTACTTTAGGGACGAGCAAGACGCCACGTTGTTTAGTCTAAGGTGGGCATAATGGAATTTGATTTTATAAAAAAACTACAGGATCACCTAACACAGTCTGTGGCCCGAGTTGACATCAATATAGAAGATAGTGTATACTATCTAACCATTGATACACAAAATCAACTCAATGCAGTTTGGGAAACATCGTACATGGATATGATGTTTGATAAAATTGTTAATCGGTACACAAAATACATCGGTCGAGAATTGTTACCCAACGGAATTATAAAATATCGATTGGGAAATTTATTTGATTTTCTTAAAGAATGAGCAGACACTACGCATCCTCTAAACTGTTTGTATGGCTTCGAGACAAGCTCGGCATCAATAAACCAGCGGCTTTGCCTTTTGGGCAATGGGATGTTTGGGATAATAATTTAAAAAGGCGTCGGCCCGTGGCCTACTTCCTTACAGAAACTCTGCCCGATTGGCTCGAAAAGCCTGCTGATTGGCTTGTTGACCCTATCGACGATGCTATTTACTACATCCGTCGACGATTTATCATTCGCAGTCACCTTATTGACACAAAGTTGGCTAAAGGCACATATCACAGCGTTGACCAAAAAATGCTGTACGGAATGTTTAACGAACTGGTAGACTTCATCGAAATCGAAAAGGCGTGGATGTGCGTTCGCTGGGAAGACAAAGAACACCAAAAGAAATACAACATCCCCTGGGGGTATAGCAATTGGTATCTAAGATGGAAACCATGGAGGTCTGCTCAGGCAGGTATTGATCATCTCAAGTGGGAAATGGAACTTGACGATCATACCGACCTAAGTCAGGCACAACAAGCCGCTGAACAACTTTTACTGTATACTTGGTGGAAGGAAATTCGGTCCAAAAGAAACGATATGTCTTCTTGGGAAGTTTCCGGACTTCAGGAATTTTATAACCAAATGGACAAAAAATATGGAGGGGATAATTGGGGTGCATTTGCTTCGCGAAAAAATATCATGACCCCATCAGAACAAACAACTTATCAACAGTTAAGCGACCTTATGAACGAAACCGAACAGCGTTGGGAACAAGAAGATGAAGATATGATGATCCGTTTGGTTAAAATTCGCCGCGGAATGTGGACTTGACACGAAATAAGATTAAATATACAATACTATTATGGAACTTGTAATTGAATTCTTCGATTTTCTCATCCAGGGTTTATTCTGGCTTTTTGTTATCTCTATGATAAGGGCATTGATTTTCGGTCGAGTAGACAAAATAGTTGAGCAAGAAACTGAAACGCTCAAAGAAAAACTAACCAGCATGATACACCGTATCAAACAAGAAAAGTACGGGGACACATACTATTGGTTTGATTACGACAATGATCAGTTTTTAGCACAGGGTCGCACAGACTCTGAAATTGTTGATGCACTTAAAAAACGTTTCCCCACCCATATTTTCATTGTTAATGGAGACCGTGCCCTGCGTGGTCCCGAATGGAAATTGGTGCCAATACAAGAATTGACCAAAAAATCCGTTTAATGTACAATATAGCAATTATTACGGAGTTGTTCCTATGACCATGCATCTTGCACACCCTAGCCTTAGCCTGACAGGTAAACGCAAGGGTAAAATGAAGTTTAAGTCTGCTGAGGCCAAGCGCGAGTACGAACGACTGGCGCAAGAATGGGCCGATATTAAAAAATCGCATGGTGTTGAACAAGAACAACGTCGGCGTCAACGTGCAATGTCTGCTGAGCCGCTATCTTACAAATTGTCTGCCCCAGTGGGACGCACAACCAGCAATCATATTCCCAGCCGCAACACCGGTGACGGTATTGGCAACACAAAACAAATCCCACAGTACACTGGTACTAAAATTATCGGCATCGGTACCATGCACAAGAGCAACGCCGTGCCTATTTTCAGCGATGAAGAAGCGCAAGACATTTCGAGGATGCGCCGTGGCTAACCATACAAATAAGGAGAAAAGCGAGACCAAATGGCAAAAGAAGACCTAATACGCATGGCCGGAACTGTTGACGAAGTTCTGCCCAGTGCTATGTTTAGAATTAAACTAGATAATGATCACGTTATTACTGCCACACTAGGCGGCAAACTTCGTCAAAATAATATACGTATTTTACTAGGTGACAGCGTGGAAGTAGAAATGAGTCCGTACGACATGAACCGCGGACGAGTGGTATATCGCACTAAATAAGTGCATGAGCGATATACGTAGCACGATTACTTTACTAGAATCCCCCGAAAAACTAGAGCAGGTAAAATTACCTTATAGCCGCACGGGGCTAAGTCCCGTAATGAGTGGCGCAACCATAGACTATCACTACGGCAAGCTATATCGAGGTTATGTAGACCGTTATAATAAACGCGAAGGTGATCGTACATTTAACGAAGCCGGTGCGTATCTACACGAAATTTTCTTTAATCAATTCCGTAGTCCAAGATCCAGTGCCCCAAAAGGACACATACTAGATCTAATAAACCGTCATCACAGTAGTTTTGTGGATTTTAAGAAAAACTTCAGCGAAGAAGCAATGAAGTTACAAGGCTCGGGCTGGATATATCTCAACAAGTCCGGCCAAATTAAAACTATTAAAAACCATCAAAAGCGCACAGACATAGCCTTAATAGTGGACATGTGGGAACACGCTTTTAATTTAGACTATCAAGCAAACAAAGCCAAATATCTAGACAGCATATGGCGTATCATGGACTGGGACGCCATAAATCGCAGGCTGTAACACTCAGCTGCCGGCATATCCGTATTATGCTAAATATAACAATAGTACGGAACCTTAAACATGTCACTACGCGACACAACTACAATCATCGTAGGATCTAATCCAAATGATGGCACAGGCGAGCCAATTCGCGACGGCTTTATCAAAGTCAACAACAGCTTTGCAAACATAGACCAACGTTTAATAGACGGCAATTTGCCTATTGTTGTTAGCAATGTCATTACTTCTAACAATGCAACTATTAGCAATTTGACTGTTACTGCAAGAGCAGTTATTACACCATCTTCTATCCTGACTATAAATCCCGCGGCACAAGGGAACATGGACAACGTTAGAGTCGGTGCAACTACTCCCAGAGCCGGAACCTTTACCACACTTGTTGCCGATACCATTACCAGCAACGGTATTGTTAATATTGTAGGAAATTTGGTTGTTACCGGAAACGTTATTACTCAAAGTTCCAGCGATCTCATAATTCTTGATTCTATTATCAATCTTCATACCACAGGTGGATTGACTCCGTTGACCGTAGATGATGGTAAAGACATTGGTATTAAATTTCACTACTACAAAGGTGGTGACAATCATGCATTTTTAGGTTGGGCCAATGATTCAGGTTACCTAGAATTCTATGCTACCGGTAGTGAAGTGGGCAACGTATTTGCTGGATCTGATTACGGAACTATCAAGTCCGGTGGTTACATTGGAGTAAATGCCACTGCGTCGACTAGCACCACAACCGGAGCCATAGTCACAGCAGGCGGCATGGGGGTGGCAGGCAACATACATTCTGCTACACTAACTACTGGCAGTATTTCTGCTACCAGCATAAACTTAACCAACGCTACTTTAACAAACTTAACTACCACTACTGCGGTAGCAACTAACTTCAGTACAGGTAATGCACAAATCACAGGCGGCAATGTTGCGGTTAACACAGCAGTTGCGACCAACTTCAGCTCAGGAAACGCTGTTATCAGCGGTGGCAATGCACAAGGCCTGCTGTTCTTACAAGCATCCAACTTCAGTACAGGTAATGCACAAATCACAGGTGGCACGCTGAGTGCATTGATATCTGTCGCTGCTACCAATGGTAACATTACCAATGTGTATTCTGACAATTACATGTGGGCAAATGGCACTAGTTTATTGTCTGGTGTTACCTCAGAGATCAATAGTTTATGGGGCAATGCTGCTAGCCAAGCTACCAGTATCAATGACTTGTGGAGCAATGCTGCTAGTCAAGCAAATACCGCAGCATCCAGCAGTACCGACATCACTAACTTGTGGAGCAATGCCGCTAGCCAAGCTACTAGCATCATTGACTTATGGAGTAATGCTGCCAGCCAAGCAAACACTCTAGTGCTCAAGGCAAATTTAGCATCACCGGCGTTCACCGGCGGCGTGGGTATCACTGGTAACTTAGATGTAACTGGATATATCACTGCTACACAAGACGTAACAGCATATTCAGACCAAAGTTTAAAGACCAACGTAACTACCATTACCAATGCGCTGGCAACAGTTAGACAATTGCGCGGCGTACACTACGATCGTGTTGATACCGGAGAACCAGGTACCGGTGTTATTGCTCAAGAAGCCGAGCTACATACTCCTAGACTAGTTAGAGCAGGGGCAGATGGCAAACTAAGTGTTGCATACGGAAATTATGCAGGATACTTTATTGAATCTATTAAAGAATTAGCTGATCAACTTGATGCAGCCAACGCAGTTATTGCCGAACTACAAAACGAAATTAAAAAGTTGAAGGGTTAAAATGTTACAAACCAGTGGCAAAATTGATCTAGGAGACATAAATCTCGAGCTGTTGAATCCAGAGACTGCGCCTATTTCTCTAGGCAGTACAGCAGTGCGTGACTTGGCTGGAAAGCCCACCGGGAAAATTTCTCTCAGTGACGTCTATGGTCAGTTTTATTACACTTTACCGGCTGGCGGAACAGGTGGAACATGGGTACCAGTTACTAACGTAAACTGGGGCACGTTCATGAATAACAATGCCATATGGAATGAAACTCTAACTGTTCCCACTGTTCAAACTTTTGAAAGCCCTATATATTTTCCAGTAACTGGCACTTACACAATTGAATACTCTGCTGACAACTTACTAGGCTTTGCGTTCGATACTGGGTATGTTAAATACAGCGTCACACAATCCACTGGCGCAGAATTCACCACTTCTAGGACCATAACACAAAGTTTCACCAGTGGTATGCATACCTTGTACGCCACAGTAATGAATGATTCTGACCCAATTCCGAACCCATGGGGTATAGCCATTGCAATCAAGGATCCCGGAAATACCACTATTTGGACCACCAGAAATACCAACTTCCAGAACGGGGACTTCAGTACTGGCAATTTAGTGGTAGCAGGGTCGACTGCTACTATTGGGGATACATGGACGGTACAGCTAACCGGTACTAACCTTGATGGGGTTGACACTATCTTAGGCTGGCCAACACCCGACGACAACACCTTTCCATGGCCTTCAATGACCGGCGAAAAGGATATTCATAATCCCAGCTTGTATTCATCAATCGGAACGTATGCAGTATCATTGAGCAACGACGTGCCTGCAGGGTCTGACCCTGGAACAAAATCAATATTACTATCGTTAGGCAATGATGTTAGCCCAGCTGGTCAATGGTTCTCTTCTGGCAATGCATTTGGAACTACACGAGGCCCTTACTTTATAAGTCAACAGTTTGTAACTATTACTGCAAATCAGTCAGTGAGTTTCTGGTGGAAAGCTGCTGGTACCATTGATGCATATGATGTTCATGCTTATATTGTAGAAATTTACACTGGCACAACCATAACTATCTTAGATGATTCTGGGCAAACAACAGCATCTGGAACAGCATGGCAGCAAGTTACCACAGTGGTACCTACAACCGGAATATACAAATTTGTTTTTGTTAACGGTAGCTGGGACGCCACTGGCGGACTTAAGACAGGTGCAGAATTGTATATAACAAGAATAACTGTAGAACAATGATAATTTGGGAAACACCGATTGGATCACTGGGAACTGTTAAGGAACAGGAATACTTTTCTTTTCAGATCAGTGCCCACGACGATCAAGGCGACACTGTAGAATTTACTCACATTGCCGGCACCATGCCTCCGGGCACCAGAATCTTAAAAGATGGTACCGTTAAAGGCATACCAGTAACTACAGTAGAAACAAAATCTAAAACTGTCACTTATGCGTTTACTGTAAGAGCAAATACACCCAACGATGTGGTAGCTGATCGCAGTTTTAGTATCAGTGTTACCAATTTCAGCTCATTGAGAATACTGCCCGATTCGTATATCAAGGCAACGTTCGACAACGTGCCAATTACCAAACAATTTGTTGCTGTTACAGAAAATCCCAATGCTAAACTTTCTTGGCGCATACTAGAAGGTAATACACCTCTGGATGCAAGAACAGGCAAACCAATTCAAATTGATCAAAATGGTCTTTACTTTGGATGGATGAGCAGATTCTTAACCGACTTTGGCGGAACCCCAGGTTATGGTGTTGAGGATGTAGAAGATTTCCCCTATGATTTTACTCCCAATAGCGGAAACAAAATATACAACTTTGAAATTCAAGTCACTGATGGTGTAAACACCGATAACGCAAATATGACCATTCGTGTCACAAGTGCAAGTATATTAACCTGTGATGCCGGCTTCAGTATCAGTGAACCATCAGACTTTTTTGATTGGACCTGTGACCTTAGCAGTAGCTACGCACCAATTGTGACCACTGACCCAAGTGATATTCCAGCACTGCCAGTGGGAACAAAATTTGCATATAAATTCGAAGCTGTTGACCAACTTGGAGAAACCATATACTGGTTAGCCAATGCAGGCATTGCCAGTACCGGACTCAGCATCAGTGCAGTGTCGGGCTGGATCAGTGGCAATATAGCTCCGCAAGACGAAGAAGTAAAAACCACAACATTTACTGTTGCACCTTACAAAATCAAAGAAGGCTATCCCGATGTAGTTGGCACTTCGGTTAAAGTTAATTTAGTTACTGTAAAAGATCCAACAAACTTTATTACCTGGGATACTGCTGCGAATCTTGGCATAATTGTCAATGGATCCACTAGCGAATTCCAAGTAGCAGCCACGCACGTTGGCGGTCGATCAGTTGTGTACGAAGTAGTCGAAGGCGCATTACCGTACGGATTAAAGTTATCTCCCGAAGATGGCCTGATTGTTGGAAGAGCCAGTTTTCAATACTTCAGTCTTGATGGACAATTCAGTAATATCACTGTGGCAAACACTGTTGGTATCAGCACCGGAATGATAGTACAAGGACCTGGTGTAGCATCGGGCAGTACAGTAACCTACGTCGGCGACGATTACAACACATTGACCATTGAGCCAGCATTGTATATACAAGAAGGCGTCGATGTTACATTTAGTAACTTGTCGGCTACTGTGATAACCAGCATCACTGACCAAAGTACTACAACACGAATCGACAAAGGCACTACTACTTTTGATCGAGATCACCGTTTTAGTATTAAAGCATCCACAACAACAGGCAACATAGCCACAAACACAAAAGAATTCAATATTACACTAGATTCATACAATGCTGCACCTTATTTGAATGTATGGATCAAGGCCTTGGTTCCACTCGATCAGCGTACTGCCTTTAATGAGGTCATGAACAACACTGAATATTTCCCGCCAGATCTGATTTATAGATCCAGCGACAAATGGTTTGGTAAAGCCAGTGGCATCAACAGCTTGTTCTTGCCTGGTATTGCACCAAGCACAACTGAAGAATTCTTTAACTCCATTGAAAAGAATCACTATGTTAAGACTCTGCGATTTGGAGAGATCAAAACAGCTAGGGCAGTTGATGAGAACTTCTATACCAAGTACGAAGTTGTTTATGTTGAACTAATAGATAACAAAACTGTCGACGGTGTAAGTACTCCGTTAGAAATTGAACCTGATATAAACGAACCTTATCGCTACGGCAGTCAAGAATATACCACAATATACCCCAATAGCTACGAGAACATGCAGTACAGAATAGAAAGCGGGCTAGGATACACCAATCGTGGCGCATTACCCGAGTGGATGTTGAGTCCGCAAGAGGATGGCAGCGTGTTGGGACTAACTAGATGCTTGGTATTGGCATATACCAAACCTGGTGCAAGTAAACTGATACGTTACAGACTTCGCAGTGCCGGAATTACTTTCAACAATATCTACTTCCAGACTGATAGATACACAGCCGACTATGGAATGTTGGATAACTATGATCTAGGCAATAACCAATTCTTTGCTAACTCCACAATAGTAAGCGGAAATATTGCAGGTAATCTACTCACAGTCGATCAGGTATATGTAACCAGCAATGCACAAATCTCAGGAAATGCATTTGTGTCTAGTAACGTTGGAAACATACGTGTTGGGCAATATATCAGTGGACCGGGAATTGACAGCGGGACCACTATCACTGAGTTTGTTACTGGCTCAGGAAGTGCAGGCACATACTATGTCAGCAGAGCCCAAACTGTAAGCGGAAACCTAATGGTTGTGTATCAGAAAGATACGTACTTAGACCCCGCTGACCGTGATAAATATATTATATTCCCACAAATCGGAGTTTACAGATAATGGCTAGCCAAGTTAATCCAAATACCATTGATATCACTTACCCAGTTGCTGGTCAAGACAACAACAGCCAAGGGTTCCGTGATAATTTTACCAACATCCAAACTAATTTACAGACTGTTAAAGACGAGCTCGAAGACCTACAAGCCAAGGTAGTGCTAAAGAGTGCGCTGAATGGTGCTGTACTTGATAACGATTTTGGTGGAAACGTTGTTCTAAATCCAAGCGTTAGAGGAAACCTATACATTCAAGGTTCCGAAGTCAAGACCAATTACGAGTACTATACAAAAACCTCCGATGAATTGTTGACAATTACTCCAGGAAAAATTGCATCTGGCGTACAGACCTTTTATGTTGACAATACCAGCAGCTCCGGCACGCTGTTATCCAACATAGCAATCGTGTTGCCCGAACCTGGTGCAACCATGGCCAATGGTGTAGTTATTTGCATTTCGTCATTGTGCCCAATTACTTCTGTTGCATGGAATACTTCGGGCAACGATCCCACCAAGATCAAAGGTGTGGCCAGTACCAACTTCCAAAGCACCGGTGCATCAGTTAAATTGCAACTAATCAATCCCGGCGCATTGGGATACATTTGGACAAAAGCTCCATAAAAGTTTTCAATACAACTTGACTCCTAGCCAGATCTAGTGTAAACTATGTCTACTAGGAGTTCTCTTTTATGAAAATCGATTTAAACAAATATCAAGACTTTGTTGATGCTGTTACCAGCAAAGAAAGCAATGACGTGTTAGCATTGACCCGCAGACTAAATGATCTGTCGCAGGATCCGAGCCTTAACATTTCACTTTTGTTAACTGCGGCAATTGGTCTAGCAGCCGAATGTGGAGAATTTGCTGAAATTCCTAAGAAAATAGTGTTCCAGGGCAAGCCATTTGATGAAGATGCACGTTTCCATATGAAGCGGGAACTCGGGGACATTGGTTGGTACTGGGTCAACGCTTGTCGATCTTTGGGTTACGATCCTAATGACGTTATTGCAGAAAATGTAAATAAATTACAAAGCCGATATCCTGGTGGAAAGTTTGATGCACACTACAGCGAAAATCGCAAGGACGGCGATCTCTAAGGAGACTATTTAATATGTTCCATCCACTTGCACCAGATTTGTCAAAGTTATCCAACGAAGACCTTTATACAAAATATTCTGAACTACAGAAACGACTTAATCAAGTATACAAATTTGGTCCAATCGGTGCCCTGTCGCAGATACAAATGCTGATGCAACAATACCAGTGGGAAATCGGAGAACGTAATAGAAAGCAAATGGAAGACATGGCAGCAAAGGCCGAACAGAACGGCAAAGGCTACAAAGGTATTATTGATATCTCATGAAATATTCCTCTTACGGTCAAGTATACACTGATACCGAAGAACTTTTTCAATTGTTGTACAAAAATCCCGACTTGGATATAAGTAAATTCCAAGTCGAGGATCCCGATCAGTATAACCATTCTGCTAAGAAAGTTTTCTATGCAGACTTTCCAATGCTTTCTCCATTGGATCTAGTAGAGTGGGAAAGTATTGAAGCGTTCGATACTGCACAACAAAATAAATGGAACATGCCTGCTCAATATAAAGATATGGACATAGCGCAATGGTTGCTGAGTCAATGCCGCACTGAGCCAGAACTGCAACGTGTGGGTGAAGAATTGCTACTGTATCAAGAACGCAATCTATTTGATTTGCTGTGCTATCTAAAATATGCTGTTGATACATTTCGAGAAAATAAAATTGTATGGGGTCTGGGTAGAGGTAGTAGTGTGGCCAGCTATGTGCTATACTTGATAGGCGTACACAAAATCAATAGCATGTACTATGATTTAGACATCAGTGAATTCCTACGATAAATATTATTCACCAGGAGACAGGTTATGAAAAATCAATATACTACCGCACAAGGTAAACGTGTGTCAATTGACAGTGTGCGTCTAGCCAACGAAGATGTTATTGCAGTTGGTAACATGAAAGTAAATGCTCGCGGTGACCAACTTGGCCCCGGCGGTATTCCTGTCAAAGACCGACAGCAAACAATCAATGATTACTATAATCTACACACACCAGTGGTAAATGGATCAAAGAGACCTGGACCACAACAACGTACACCAGTACCTAATCCCGTACCCACAGATACAGTTCCTGCACCCGAATTGCCTCCAGCATTGGACCCGTTAATCGATGAACAAGATGATCTAGGAGTACCAGAGCAGGCTCAACCCGAAATGCGAGGAAGGCTAGCTGATGCAGTAGCAAAGGCAGCAGTAGTAAATCAAGAACTATTAAAACCATTAAAGCAACAGATCAAAGACCGAGGACCATCGAGGATTTAAATGGCACAAGAAGAACAGTTATTTCAAAGAACAGGCAAACTTCAACGCACCAACATTGTAAAAGACATACAGGCTATTAAAGATCATGTTATAGTCACTGACATGAGTTTTGGTAGTCGTACACTAAGCAGTGGTATTATCATGTTAGGCGATGATGGTAAAACCGACGGGATACGTCCGCGTTGGGCACAAGTATATCGTGTTGGCCCAGAGCAAACAGATGTACGTGTAGGACAATGGATCATGGTAGAACATGGACGTTGGACTCGTGGTATCCCAATCGAAATCGACGGCAAGGAAATCACAGTACGCAGGGTAGATCCTGCATGTATCATTGGTGTGCAAGATGAGCCGCCCGAGACCGATGATACCATTTCAACCGCAGTTCACGCAGAACGCAAAACTAGACAATTCGAATAATGGCAGGATATATCAAAAGATGGAACACTGACAAAATAGTCAGTGATCTACAGCAATGCTATTTTGTGGCAACTGATCCAAGACAGGACGGTTTTACCACTTGGCCTTGTAAACGAGACTTGTATTTTGTAAAATTTGCACTAGAGGAAATGCTTGCTAGATGCGGTGACTACGGTCAAATTGAGCAAGAGTGGTTAGAAGATATTGAAAAGCGCAAAGTTTGGAAAGTATTAAATGGAAAAGTGTAAAGTTTGTAATAAAGAATACAGCCCCGAATGTGATTATAATCAAGGACGTTGCCCACATCATCCTCCCATGATCAACATTCAGCCCAAGGATACCAGTCGTGGGCATTTTTATGTTAGCCTTGTAAAGAGCATTGTACGTATCGGTGCCGGGGGATGCTTGATCTACGGTAACTTATTCTTTGCTGGCTTCTTGCTGATTTTTGCAGAAATTTTAGGTATAGTTGAGGAAATGGTATGAGTGGAAAAGGCGATAAGCCAAGGCCATTTAGTGTAAGCCAAGAAAAATTTTCGTCAAACTGGGAAACGATTTTTGGCAAAAATAAAAAAGGAAATTATCGTTGTTGGTGTTACAAGTGCAACGAAAATTATGTGCCACTGGGCGAAGCATTTCCTTATGTATTGACACGCATGATTCTGTGCCCTGATTGTGGCAACAAGCGTTGTCCCAAATCAACTGATCATAATTTGGCCTGTACCAACAGCAACGATCCCGGACAACCCGGCAGTAGGTATGCATAAAAAAATTCAAGAAATTGTAACACAAGTGGGCACTGACGTAAGTGGCAAATGGATCAGCGTAGACAATGCCGAAAAATTTGCTCAGTTAGTAATTCAAGCGTATAATAAAGAGCTTAAAGATTCTCGTCGAGAAACTAAACGTAAACTGGGCTATAGCCGCATTGGATTAAACAACGTATGAAAGAACTTTGGACTGAAAAGTACCGCCCCAAGACAGTCAGTGAATATGTGTTCACTGACGAAAGTCAACGACGTCAAATTGATTCGTGGGTTCGAGACAAATCTATTCCACATATTTTACTGAGTGGTAGCCCCGGCACAGGCAAGACCACACTGGCCAAGGTACTGGTCAATGAACTAGGTATCGACGACTACGACTTTCTACAGATCAACGCCAGTCGCGATAACGGTGTTGACTTTATCAAACAAAAAGTCGAAGGCTTTGTTAGTACCATGCCGTTTGGGCAGTTTAAATTAGTACTAATGGACGAAGCAGATTACCTAAGTCACAACGCACAAGGTATTATGCGTGGACTAATGGAAACGTATCAAAGCCAAGCACGTTTTATCTTTACCTGTAACAAGCCACACAAAATCATGGATGCCATGCACAGTCGTTGCCAAACATTCCATATCGAGCGGCCAGACGAAACTGAGTTTACTGCCCGTGTGGCAACTGTATTGGTCACAGAAGGTGTGGAGTTTGATCTTGATACGTTGGATTCTTATGTCAAAGCTACATATCCTGATCTACGCAAATGTCTAAACTTGTTGCAGGCCAATAGTTCAGAGGGCGTGTTGGTTAAGCCCAGCGAAAATGATCGTGGCGTGCGTGACTGGAAGCTGGATGTTGTTGAGTTAATGAAGGCCGGCCAGATTAAAAAGGCCCGTGAACATGTTATCAACAATGGTGACAACCCTGAAGAAATTTTCCGTTGGATGTATGATAACTTGAACGTTTGGTCTAAGACCGAATCAGGTCAAGACGAAGCTATCCTAATCATACGAAAAGGTCTTGTTAATCACAGTATGGTAGCAGACCCTGAAATAAACTTAAGTGCAACCCTAGTAGAGCTTACACAAATTGAACAATAAACACATTTACCTAGTGGCCTTTTATTCCATTAAACCCAAACTTGGTGTTAAAACATCAACCAAAGGGTGGATGTCGGATCCTGCAAATCTTCGCTACGATGAAAAAGTAGAAATAACTCGCGGAATTAGAAAAAACGCCAGTGTTGCTAAAGTTATATTAAATCTTGTTACCAAGACCGTGGAACGAAATAGTTTCAACGACAATCGTGATTTCAAAGAACTGTTCAAATACTTTTTTGCTGATTACCACAAGTACATCACTGAAGTAATGACTCAACTAGATCCGGAATACTTGACCAGTATCTTAGATGAACTTGAAGCCGAAATGAACGCCAAAAATGCCGAAGAAGTTTCTACTCAGTGATGCAGGAGAGCGTGGTTGGTTCGCCGGACAATTTGATCGAGCTGTGTTTGTAACAAATCAGTTCGAAGCTGCTTTTCAAACCAATTATCCTGGCGAAGTCAGTGCGGCACATTATCATAAAATTGCCACTGAAATAAATCTCATTACTCGGGGTCGCGTTCGTATCAACGGCGAAATTTACACTGCCGGAATGGGGCTTATACTTTATCCTGGGGATATCGGCGAATGTGAATATCTCGAAGAAACCGACACCTTTGTGATCAAAACACCGGGCCCGTTGAACGATAAGTATCTCATTTAAATTTACATTTATCAAAATGCCATTGCTTCATTTGCGGCGAACCACCAGTCTTTAAGCAATGTGGGCATGTAGCTAGTGGCCTGGGTTTTCCTTTCTTAGCCGCCGATTTTTTAGCACAAGTTTCGGGAGACTGAGGTCCAGTATTTTTCCCTTTTAATGATGCCGAACGTTTAGCTATAGTTTCTGCCGACGGATTTCGTAACGACGCAGATATCTTTAATTTGTGCTCTTCTGTAAAGATAACACCAGGAGGGCTACCATCCAGGCCATTTTCTATTTTTAAATTTCCCCATTCGTTTGACTCAATAATATTATTCTTAATAGAAAATTCCAAGGCAAATTTAGTAAGAGATTCTTTATCAAAAAATAAAGTGCACCATATAGTATCAACGTTATTTCCGTATTTCTTTAGATGCTTTTTCCAATAAATTCCAGATCCATAGTATTTCTGCGGATCTGTTGTTGTTTTGCCAAAATATTTTAATCCAGTTGTTTTGTGTTGTTTAACGTATAGCCATGTTGGAATAAACTCCGGTTGGCTAGATATGCTAGTATAAATACACATGCTGATAGTTCCTTATAAACTGTTAGAGTAGTTGGGAACTCCAATTCCGCGAACTACACTAATATTTATTATTATGAATCCAAACATGCTCAAGTTAATGAAGGCCAAGAAAAAGCGGCCAGTGGACCCAAATGCCCCGCCACGTCCCAACTTGATGAGCCATGACAAAGTTATCCGAGACCAAAAGTCCACTATAGATAAAATGCAAGAGCAAATTAGACTTCTGCAACTTAGCCTAGAAGAAACTAATGCTAAACTGCGTTATCAAACACAGTACCTGTCGCATTTACACAACAATCTAAACCGCATAGTAAAAAAGTAGTACTTTAGTACTATTTGACTTGAAATTCCCATTTTGCTATAATACAGCATAAGGAGTTAAAAATGAACCTCAAACTTAAAGCCATTGGCATCACTGCCGCATTGATTGTTTCCGTTGTTTTACTAGTAGAAGTACTAGGGTTAGTACTCGCTAACTTTACCAAAGAACAGCTCGCCAATGGATTTCAATGGACTTGCATGGGAATTTTGGTGTTTTGTATGTATAAATTAGTACTACTTCAGCTGGAACTACGTAAAACCGACAAGTAATTTGCCCGAAAATTCCCATTTTGCTATAATATACACATAGCAAGAAGGAGTTGATCATGAAACACACACTCTATCGCGTAGTCGATTATAAAACCGGTTATCATCGTGCCATCATGGTCATGACTGACATGGACGGTATGTGGATGGATCGCTTCTGGGACTTTGGCTCCATGGATGTGTTTGATGTTGCTCGGTCTATTGAGATCTTTGACGAGATCAAAGTGTCAATCGAAAGCATTTCAAAGACTGACTTCACCAAGAAGTTTGGTAAGTCTTTTGCACTCTAAGGAGCACAATATGACAGTCTACATTGTTGTCTATCGTGGCACTGTTTACGGTGTCTATGATAGCCGTGAGAAAGCTCTAGCATCCGAATACGGCGACCTCTACGATGCTGAAATTCTCGAAAGGGAAGTGAAATGACCGTTTACATTGTGATCCGTAACGACAAAATTGATTCAGTGTTTCTGACTCAAGAGCAGGCGCAAGCACACATTGACTGCACTAAAGGTTGGAATCTTTGGGAAATCGTTGTAAAAGACATTGAAGGAACATTGGTATGATGAGTAAACGAATTCTAGAACTCTACCGAAAGGCTCAAGTGCCGGACACTGCAATTGACCCGTCTAATAACATGCCCTATGAGACAACCAGGTTTAGCGCAGACAAGTTCGCAGAGTTGATTGTCAAGGCATGTGCTGATGCCGCTGATATGTATGAAGGTAAGAGTGATTACGTTGGGGATTGCGTAGCAGAATATATGGGCTACGGCGAAGAAGAGGGCGTAGCAGAATGGAGAGCAAAATGAACGAACGAATTCGAGAACTTCGGTGCAAGGCACAAGAGGCTGCGGCTGAGGCTTTTCCTGGTAAGGTGCCATTTGATCCAAACCCCGATCCAATACTGTGGGACAGAATTCATCTAAGTTATGAACTGTTTGCTCAGTTGATTGTTCAGGAATGTATCACAGTTATTGAAAATAAAATGCCCGATTTTACTTGTAAGGAAGATTATGAGAATCTAATTCGCAAGGCAGGCAGAATGGATGCGATTGATGAGATTAAACAACATTTCGGAGTTGAAGAATGATTACAGGTGTTCGTTGGTATGCAGGTCGTGACTGTGTTGGTATAGTCCAAGTAGTCCAAGACCATCAAAAGGATCAGTATCGTCAAACCGGTGAGGCCGATTTCAAATACTATATCGGCGTA
>JACCDW011427737.1_pt1 | contig 19985 bp, 13 predicted proteins | sample 7449781 | NCBI WGS metagenome assembly JACCDW01 (sample SAMN15323449, study PRJNA562643) | freshwater metagenome | isolation source: river surface water | place: USA:Blue River Watershed | collected 2017-08-18
CCAGATGAACCACTAGTACCTGATGTACCAGAAGATCCAGATGTACCAGAAGATCCAGATGTACCAGCAGAACCGCTTGAACCACTAGAACCACTAGAACCAGATGTACCAGAAGATCCAGATGTACCAGATGAACCACTTGTACCGGAAGAACCAGATGTACCAGATGAACCACTTGTACCGGAAGAACCAGATGTACCAGATGAACCACTTGTACCGGAAGAGCCACTTGTACCGGAAGAGCCACTTGTACCGGAAGAGCCACTTGTACCGGAAGATCCAGATGAACCACTAGATCCTGATGTACCAGAAGATCCAGATGTACCAGATGAACCACTTGATCCACTTGATCCACTTGATCCACTTGATCCAGATGTACCTCTCGTACCACTTGTACCTGAAGAGCCTGATGTCCCACTAGATCCACTTGTTCCAGATGAACCACTTGAACCACTTGAACCTGATGTGCCGGAAGATCCAGATGTACCGGATGAACCACTTGAACCACTTGAACCTGATGTTCCACTAGATCCAGATATACCAGATGAACCAGAAGATCCAGATGTACCGGATGAACCACTTGTACCAGATGAACCACTTGTACCAGAAGATCCAGATGTACCAGAAGATCCAGATGTACCAGATGAACCACTTGAACCACTTGAACCTGATGTACCGGAAGAACCAGATGTTCCACTAGATCCAGATGTACCGGAAGAACCACTTGAACCACTAGATCCAGATGTTCCACTAGATCCAGATGTGCCGGAAGAACCACTTGAACCACTAGATCCAGATGTTCCACTAGATCCAGATGTTCCACTAGATCCAGATGTTCCACTTGATCCGGATGAACCGCTAGATCCTGATGATCCAGAAGATCCAGATGTACCTCTCGTGCCACTTGTACCACTAGATCCAGAAGTACCACTAGATCCACTTGTTCCAGATGAACCACTTGAACCACTAGATCCAGATGTACCACTAGATCCTGATGTACCGGAAGAACCAGATGTTCCAGAAGAACCAGATGTACCGGAAGAACCACTTGAACCACTTGAACCACTAGATCCAGATGTTCCACTAGATCCAGAAGTACCACTAGATCCTGATGTACCGGAAGAACCAGATGTTCCAGAAGAACCAGATGTACCGGAAGAACCACTTGAACCACTAGATCCAGATGTACCAGCAGATCCAGAAGTACCACTAGAGCCAGATGTTCCACTAGATCCAGAAGTACCGGATGATCCAGAAGTACCGGATGATCCAGAAGTACCAGATGAACCAGATGTTCCACTAGATCCAGATGTACCGGAAGAGCCACTAGATCCACTAGATCCAGATGTTCCAGCAGTTCCAGAAGTACCGGAAGATCCAGAAGTACCGGAAGAACCACTTGTACCAGATGAACCACTAGATCCACTAGAACCAGATGTGCCAGATGAGCCACTTGAACCACTAGTACCTGATGTACCAGCAGATCCAGAAGTGCCAGATGAACCACTTGAACCAGATGTTCCACTAGATCCTGATGTACCAGCAGATCCAGAAGTACCGGAAGAGCCAGATGAACCACTAGATCCACTTGAACCAGATGTTCCACTAGATCCTGATGTACCACTAGATCCAGATGTACCACTTGAACCAGATGTGCCGGATGATCCAGATGTACCAGAAGAACCGGAAGTACCACTAGATCCAGAAGTACCGGATGATCCAGATGTACCACTAGATCCAGATGTTCCAGAAGATCCACTTGAACCGCTAGATCCTGATGTACCACTAGAGCCAGATGTTCCACTTGAACCAGATGTTCCACTTGAACCGCTAGATCCTGATGTACCAGCAGATCCAGAAGTACCGGATGATCCAGATGTTCCAGAAGATCCACTAGATCCACTTGTTCCAGATGAACCACTTGAACCACTAGATCCAGATGTACCACTAGATCCTGATGTACCAGCAGATCCAGAAGTACCAGATGAACCGGATGTACCACTAGATCCAGATGTACCAGAAGTACCGGAAGAGCCACTTGTTCCAGATGAGCCAGAAGTACCAGATGAACCGGATGTTCCAGAAGATCCAGATGTTCCACTAGATCCACTTGTTCCAGAAGATCCTGATGTTCCACTAGATCCACTTGTTCCAGAAGAGCCAGATGTTCCACTAGATCCACTTGTTCCACTAGATCCTGATGTGCCAGAAGAACCACTTGAACCACTAGATCCTGATGTACCGGAAGAACCAGATGTTCCACTTGTGCCAGCAGATCCGCTAGTTCCGGAAGAACCACTTGAACCACTAGATCCGGATGTACCAGATGAACCGGATGTACCGGAAGATCCTGACGTACCAGAAGAACCACTTGTACCGGAAGAGCCAGATGAACCGGAAGTTCCAGCAGATCCAGATGTACCAGAAGAACCACTTGTACCACTAGATCCAGATGTACCAGCAGATCCAGATGTACCAGCAGATCCAGATGTACCAGCAGATCCAGATGTTCCACTTGAACCACTAGATCCTGATGTACCGGATGTACCAGATGATCCAGATGAACCACTAGATCCAGAAGAACCACTTGTACCACTAGAACCACTTGATCCTGATGTTCCAGCAGAACCAGATGTACCAGATGAACCAGATGTACCGGAAGAACCAGAAGTACCGGAAGAACCAGAAGTACCGGATGATCCACTTGAACCACTTGAACCAGCAGATCCGCTAGTTCCGGAAGAACCACTAGATCCGGAAGAACCACTAGATCCGCTAGTTCCAGAAGATCCAGAAGTACCAGCAGATCCGCTTGTACCACTAGATCCTGATGAACCAGATGAACCACTTGTACCAGAAGATCCAGATGTACCGGAAGAACCAGATGTACCGGAAGTTCCAGCAGATCCAGATGAACCACTTGTACCAGAAGATCCAGATGAACCAGAAGTACCACTAGATCCTGATGTTCCAGCAGATCCAGATGTACCGGATGAACCAGAAGTACCACTTGATCCAGATGTACCACTAGATCCAGAAGTACCGGATGAACCAGATGTTCCACTTGATCCAGATGTACCGGAAGATCCACTTGATCCAGATGTACCGGAAGATCCAGAAGATCCAGAAGTACCAGATGAACCAGATGTACCACTAGATCCAGAAGTACCGGATGAACCAGATGTTCCACTTGATCCAGATGTACCGGAAGAACCAGATGTACCACTAGATCCTGATGTACCGGAAGAACCAGATGTACCAGCAGAACCGGATGTACCAGCAGAACCGGATGTACCGGAAGATCCACTTGTTCCAGATGATCCAGAAGAACCAGAAGAACCAGAAGAACCGGAAGTTCCAGAAGATCCACTTGATCCACTAGATCCTGATGTACCAGCGGAACCGGATGTACCAGATGAACCACTAGATCCACTAGTACCTGATGTACCAGAAGAACCGGAAGTACCAGATGATCCAGATGTACCGGAAGTACCAGATGATCCAGATGTACCGGAAGAACCAGATGTACCAGAAGTACCAGAAGAACCAGATGTACCAGAAGAACCACTTGAACCGGAAGAACCACTTGAACCGGAAGAACCACTTGAACCGGAAGTACCGGAAGAACCAGATGTACCACTAGATCCTGATGTACCGGAAGAACCAGATGTACCACTTGAACCGGAAGAACCACTTGAACCGGAAGTACCACTAGATCCAGATGTTCCACTAGATCCAGAAGTACCAGAAGATCCAGAAGTACCACTAGATCCAGATGTACCGGAGGATCCACTTGAACCACTAGATCCAGATGTGCCAGCGGAACCAGAAGTACCAGATGATCCAGATGTACCAGCGGAACCAGATGTTCCACTAGATCCAGATGTACCGGAAGAACCAGATGTTCCAGTAGAACCCGAGGTACCAGAAGATCCAGAAGAACCATCTGTTCCATTGACACCACTTAATCCAGAAGTTCCAGAAGAACCAGATGTACCGGAAGAACCACTTGTTCCACTTGATCCGGATGTACCGGAAGAACCACTTGTTCCACTAGAACCAGATGTACCAGATGTACCAGATGAACCACTTGTTCCACTTGATCCGGATGTACCAGAAGATCCTGATGTACCGGAAGAACCGCTTGAACCACTAGATCCAGATGAGCCACTTGAACCAGAAGTACCAGATGAGCCACTTGTACCACTTGATCCGGATGTACCGGAAGATCCAGATGTACCGGAAGTACCGGAAGATCCAGATGTACCGGAAGTACCGGAAGATCCAGATGTACCGGAAGATCCACTTGTTCCACTAGAACCAGATGTACCAGATGAACCACTTGTTCCACTTGATCCGGATGTACCAGAAGATCCAGAAGTACCAGAAGAACCGGAAGAACCGGAAGATCCAGATGAACCAGATGTACCACTAGATCCGCTAGATCCTGATGTACCAGAAGATCCAGATGTACCAGAAGAGCCAGATGTACCAGTAGATCCAGATGTACCGGAAGATCCAGATGTTCCACTAGATCCAGAAGTACCAGATGAACCACTTGTACCAGCAGATCCAGAAGTACCAGATGAACCACTAGTACCTGATGTACCAGAAGATCCAGATGTACCAGAAGATCCAGATGTACCAGAAGAGCCAGATGTACCAGAAGAGCCAGATGTACCAGAAGAGCCGGATGATCCAGCAGATCCATCAATTCCACTTAAACCGGATGATCCACTTGATCCAGAAGTTCCAGAAGTTCCAGAAGAACCAGATGTACCGGAAGAACCAGATGTACCGGAAGATCCACTTGATCCAGATGTACCGGAAGTACCGGAAGAACCAGATGTACCACTTGATCCAGAAGATCCTGATGTCCCACTAACACCACCAATTAACCAATTAGTTCCGTTACTTGTTACATAAATACTATTATATTGAGATAAAGTCCTAGTTAAAGAACCATCAATTGTTTGTGATGAAGTTGTATTAACAGTGATTACACCCGAACCACTATTTTTTACAATATAAATTTTACCAGCAATTCCAACTGCTGTTGGGAGAGTGACATTAAATGTACCTGAACAATCTACATAATAATCCTGCTCTGTAATTACATAAGCAGTTGTTGTTGAATAATAAGGAAAGGTTACCCCTCCTAAGGATATAATACCTCGTCTGGTGACGAATTCATTAGCCATCTATTTTATCTTTTTTTCTTTTTTCACTCTCCAAAAGAAAAGCCATTTAGGTAAAATTATTCCACCTTCTCTATATATAAAAATGTAAATTCCTATTTTGTAAGAAGAGTCTTATTTTAAGACAAAATGATTAGAAAAAATTAAATGATTCTTATACCAGTGTGAACTGACCATGTACCTGATGTTACAACAGACTGTAGTGTAACATTGCCTGTTATAATAGCAACATTAAACTCAATACCTCTTGTAGAACCATTTAAATCAGGTGTAGATGTGTCGGTAAATTGAGATTGTGTACCATACCAAGTAGCCATAACTGTACCTGTTCTTCTTTCACCTAAGTAACCAGATAAATGATAATCAAAATAAGAACCATTACCAGCAGAAGCTGTAAATGAAACTATAGAAGTCGTACCAACAGTAATACCAGATGTAGTACTTGTATTAAGAACAATTGGTCCATTTAATGTTAACTGACCATCAGCTCTTACTTGGAATTTATCTGTACCGGATCCATTTTGTATAGTTAAAACATTATCAGTATCAGATACTGAACCTCTTCTTAAATTAACTGGTCCTAAAGTAGAATTTGTTAATATCTCTGGGTTAGATGTAGAGTTATCATAAGCACCTTGTAAAGTAGTTGTAGAAACACCACCAGCAGCACCACCTAATAACTCACCGAACTTAGAAACCGCTGTAAACTGAACATCATTGGTATTATTTAAATCAGAAGCTCCATTCTTAATAGTAATGATACCAATAAGAATACCATTATCTTTGTTATTTACATATTCTTGGAAAGACTCAGCTAATATTCCAGTAACAGCTTTAGACAATGTTGTGTAAGTTTCTTGACCATATTGTACACGAACTAAACCAGTAGGGAATAAGTAAACTCTTTGATTAGTATATTGAGCACCACTAATAGCAGAAACTGTTCCCCCAACATCGTAATTTGTAGAATCAATAAATGTGGTATTTGAGAAAACACCTCCTAATTGTGTTCTATATTGAAAAGTAACTGGATTTTGACCACCAATAGCAACACTATCTGGATTATTTTGGTCAGTTACCCACCCAATACCATTACCCCAAAGATAACCTCCGGACATTTGAAATGATAAGTTAGCACCATCTGGTCTTATTGTAACACCACTATTAATTAATTTGATAGGTGTCCATAAATCACGAAGTGCTGAAAATGGAGAAACATCAAAGTCAGGTGTGTTATTAACATTCAATATTGTTGTTTTATCAGGGTGAACTACTTTACCTAAATAAATATTCTGTCTTCTTTGTTGAGGAGTTGGAAAAGTAGGTTGTAAAATAATAGAAGATGTTACACTTAGTAATACATAAGTAGAAGAATCTGAATTTAAATATGGTGTAGATAAACCAGTAGCTCCAGCAAATATTACATTAGTGACATCAGGTAAAGTAGCATAAGCGTAAGTATTATTGACAATCCAACCTTTAACAGCAGATATACTGAATGTAGTATTACTAATTTTAGTTAAACCAGGTGAATATTCATAAACACCAGTTGATATAACATTACCCTCTAAGATATTTCTTTCAATATCGGTTAATGTGAGGTTAATATTTTCATTAGCAATATCAACTTGAATTGTACCTAATGTTGAACTATTGTTTGTTATATAACCAATTTGATTTGTTCTAGAACTAAATGTTAAACCAGCAGTTGTGGCAACAAAAGCACCAGCTGTATTATCAGACAAGTAAAGAATATCTCCAATATTATAAGCTGATAAGTTAAGACCCGCTAAAATTCCCGAACTAACAGCAATACCCTCACTCGCAATTGGAATATCAATATAAGCTAAACCTATAACTTGTTGGTTACTAGCACCACTCGCAATAGGTAAAGTAACAGAAGGAATACCATTAAAAGCCGATTGAATAGATAAAGCTGTTCCTTTAGGTATAATAGAACCAGTATTATTGTAAACTCTAATAAACTGTTTTGTCTGAGGATTATCAACTAACCAATTAGAACCATTAGATTCTACCTGTAATGTATCATAAAACGCTAAGTTATATGAAGGGAGATTATCAATTAACTGAGAAGCTGTTGCTTGTATAGTAATTACACCAGTTCCACTATTCTTAATAAAGAATGAACTACCTGTTATACCAACAGCTGTAGGTAAAATAATACTAAATGTACCACTAGCCTCAATGTAATAATCAGTGGGTAAAATCGTATAAGCAGATGTTACATATTTATAAGCTAAACTATTGAAACTGACACCAGAAGTTCCACTTGTTCCATCAACACCACTAATACCAGAAGTTCCACTTGATCCAGTTGTACCAGAAGTACCACTCGATCCTGAAGTTCCGGATGTACCAGTTGTACCAGAAGTGCCACTCGATCCTGAAGTTCCGGATGTACCAGTTGTACCAGAAGTACCAGAAGTTCCACTAGATCCAGATGTACCAGTTGTACCAGATGTACCAGATGTACCAGCGGAACCAGATGTACCAGTTGTACCGGAAGTTCCACTTGATCCTGAAGTTCCGGATGTTCCAGAAGTACCGGAAGTGCCACTAGATCCAGATGTACCAGTTGTACCAGAAGTTCCACTTGATCCTGAAGTTCCGGATGTACCAGTTGTACCAGAAGTTCCACTAGATCCAGATGTACCAGTTGTACCGGAAGTACCAGATGTACCAGTTGATCCTGAAGTACCGGAGGTACCAGAAGAACCGGTTGTTCCAGAAGTTCCACTAGATCCAGATGTACCAGATGTACCAGTTGTACCGGAAGTACCAGATGTACCACTAGATCCAGATGTACCAGTTGTACCAGAAGTACCACTTGATCCTGAAGTACCGGAGGTACCGGAAGAACCGGAAGTACCGGAGGTACCGGAAGAACCGGAAGTACCAGATGTACCAGTTGTACCGGAAGTACCAGATGTACCACTAGATCCTGAAGTACCGGAGGTACCAGAAGAACCGGTTGTTCCAGATGTTCCAGAAGAACCGGAAGTACCTGAGGACCCACTGGTTCCGGATGAACCTGAACTTCCAGAGGTTCCGGATGAACCAGTAGTTCCATCAACACCACTATAACCAGATGTACCTGAAGATCCTGATGTACCATTGACTCCAGAAGTCCCACTTGATCCAGAAGTACCAGATGAACCACTTGATCCAGAAGTACCACTTGATCCAGAAGTACCAGTTGTACCAGAGGTTCCAGATGTTCCAGAAGAACCACTTGATCCAGAAGTACCAGTTGTACCAGAGGTTCCAGATGTTCCAGAAGAACCACTTGATCCAGTAGTTCCACTCGTTCCATCAACACCACTTATCCCAGAGGTTCCACTCGATCCACTTGACCCACTTGATCCAGAAGTACCGGTTGTACCGGACGTACCTGAGGTTCCAGAAGTACCAGTTGTTCCAGAGGTTCCGGTTGTTCCAGATGTTCCACTTGAACCACTTGATCCAGAAGTACCAGACGATCCGGATGTCCCAGTTGTACCTGAGGTTCCAGAAGAACCACTTGATCCAGAAGTACCGGTTGTACCTGATGTTCCAGAAGAACCACTTGATCCAGAAGTACCAGTTGTGCCGGATGTTCCACTTGATCCACTTGATCCACTTGATCCAGAAGTACCAGTTGTACCTGATGTACCGGTTGTACCTGATGTACCGGTTGTGCCCGAAGTACCGGTTGTTCCAGAGGTTCCACTTGAACCACTTGTACCGGTTGTTCCAGAAGTACCAGAGGTTCCATTAACACCTGAAATACCAGAAGTACCAGACGATCCGGATGTTCCAGTTGTACCTGAAGTACCGGATGTTCCAGTTGTCCCAGAAGTACCGGATGTACCAGTTGTCCCAGAAGTACCGGATGTACCAGTTGTCCCAGAAGTACCATTAATACCTGAAGTACCATTAATACCTGAAGTACCGGATGTACCAGAAGTACCGGTTGTACCTGATGTTCCACTCGATCCAGATGTTCCAGATGTTCCAGGATTTGATGCAGTCCAAGAAGTTAGTCCAGTAGCATCAGAAATTAATACATAATTCAAGCCCTCAGTACCGTCTTGAATTCTGATTTTGGTATTTAAATTTAATATACCAGCTGATTGATCATAATTAAGTTTAGTAATATCCTCAGATACTACACTATTCGTTCCTAAAAATAAGATTGAACCCTGAGTTCCTCCTCTAATTTGTTTAATATTCTGTTGGCTCATCTGATAATTTTAAAAATTATTTTGCTTCAAGTATATATAAAATACTTAAGGTCATTTTAATTTACAATCACCAAATTTTGTAAATTACATTAGGACTCATAGATAATCTGTAGATAATCTTGACCATCTAAATTAAAATTTGAAAAGACACCATTCCAGTAAAGTTCATCACCGACAGCCAAATTTGTAAATGATTTGGTTGTAAATCCGTCTGAAAAATAACAATCGACATTACTAGAAATACCATCACCCAATATTTGTAACTGACCATTCACAAATACCAATATGGAAGAATACGAAGTTGGGATATTTGATAATGTCAGACCAGTAGGTTGGTTATCTCCAGTAGTTATATTACTAAATTTGGAATCATATACTGGTAGTGATCCACCACCAGCAACATAAAGTTGTCCTTGTGAATTTAGTTGAATAGTATTATTATCATAAGAAACAAGCAACTCATTGGTCAAAGAGTATGTAAGTCCACTTTGGGTACCTATATTAACACTAACATTATCTATCCACTTAAACGTACCGTCGCCATTGTTAGATAATATATAACCAGATGTTGCACCTCCACTAAATCCAGTATTTAATAAAGAAGCTGTCAAACTATTCGGTTTTATAGTAGCCGACGCAGAGACACCGGAAATAGTATTTATGGTCTGGAAATCTATTGTATCAGAGTCTGCAAACTGCACAGAGGCGGTACCTGTAGTAGTCAAATTAACCAAAGCTAACTGACCAGAACCTAAATTACTAAAAGTACCACCGGTTAATACTAAATTCCCATTTGCAATTATTACATGTCCATAATTAAACATTTGACCAGAAATAGTTAAATCACCATAAACCCAATATTGATAATATTGGGGAACTAAAACTGTTTCTAGAGGTCCTATATAATACTTAATTGCTAGAGCGTTGCTATCAGAAAATGGTTTAACCGATTGGAAATAAGTACCATCATAAGTAAGGCTGTAAACAACTCCAGTGACTATCTCTGATGGGTCTAAATCGAAAAGACCAGAAACGGTAGGCTTCTTTACTTGTACACTACCAACACCATCAATATCTAAATAAATCGGACTTGAAGTATTCGTTGTTGTAAATTTGACTAAAAATATAACATCCTGAGTATAGTTAGAAAATAAAATCGAAGTAGAACCGAAATAGTTTTGACCATCTCCTGTACTAGCATTCACATTTATTATTTGTTGTAATCTTTCTCTCTCCCAACCCCCAGTAGGATAATTTCCTTCGTATCTATAGATAGCATTATCCTGATCATCAACAGTAACTGTAGTACCTTGAGTCGGGGTAGTGTAGTCCCATCTTGACAAACTTCCGTTCCACTCAGCAATGAAACCAGGTGATACGCTTGACCAAGAAGCTCCAGTAACAACACTTATTGGATTTAATCCTACCAAATATCTATCTCCATTTGAAGGTGTTGAGGGTTGAGAATAACTGACTGTAATAACAGAATCTAACCACTCAGTAGAACCACCACCATATCCTGAAAATTCAATCCAGTTAAAGTTATCCATTAAATTATTAGATGATACTCCATACTTCAATTGATATGTTTTATCCTCACTAACTACATAGCACATCATACCCCATTCCCTTCTTTCAATAATTATGTTATTGCGAGACGATAAATCTGTTGTTGTGTGTAAACCACCTTTAATCTCAGTAGCAAAGGCAGATGCTATCGGATCCAGTGAGTCATTTGGTCTAATTGCTGCTGATACTAAAGTTCCTACATTTTGTGACATATTAGCTAATAGTTATATTTAATGGTGAGAACTGTTGAGTATTTGATACCCAAACCTCATAATTTGTTCCACTGAATCCGAAATAGTTTGATAACGGAGAACTTGTTCTTACACGAGTAAACGCAGTATTTGGTAATCCATTTACGGTAAAAGTAGGTGTAAGTGCACCAGAAACATTCGACGGCCAAGCAAAAATTAAGTAATCACCATTACCATCAATATCATAAAAAGTTCTATTTTTAGATGTAGTTAATAAACTACCATATGTTAATGAATTACCAGGAGATAAACCCGCATTTGCCCCAAAGTTTGGACCGTCATTGTTATTTACTATCACATTATCGGTACATAAAGTAGAGACCAAAGAAGCTGAAGCGGGATTTAAAGTCAAATTCGGATTTCCAACACTACTAAAATCAATACTACCCCAAAAAACTCTATTCATCCACACTAACTGGGTACTAGAGTTAACAGTTGATGTAGAGTCAGAAACTGACATAGAAAAAGTATTCGTTTGACTGATTGACGGAGTGACACTATGAGTGCTAGAACTTAATTGTGTTCCAGTTTGGCTATTTCCAGTCGGTACTTGAGGTACACCATCAACTAAAATTGTAGTTATAACATTACTGTTTTTAACCACACTCCAATTTAGAGAAACCAACAAAGGTGAACCAAATTCTCTTGGTGAGTTACTTAAAGACAAACCGACACCAGGAGCAACATAGGGATAAAAAACTCTATCCAAAACATCTTGAACCGTTCCAGAGAAAGTACTGCTTTGAGGAACACCACCAACACTACCGACATAAGACGAAGGAGTAGATCTATCATACAACATCGAAGCAGTCATCGAATTAGATGCGGATAGAGAGATAAGATTCAAGAATTCATATAAAGTATAAACAGCATCTCTGACATTGATAGCCTGAATCTGATTATTAGTATTATCCGGCAAACCAAGCAACAACTCATCAAGAGTCGAATAATATCTAGACACAGTCGTCTGAGTAGCACCAATTACCGAATAAGTTCCTATTAAAGACATATCAGAATATAAATTTGGATTATATATTAAATCCGAGCCACCAAAAATATAAAAAGATATATCATGATGTTACATGATTACTACCTGGACCACATGTGGTATCCTCTAACTAAATCTAAGTATTTAGTTTCACCACCTATAATTTCTTCTACTAAACCAATTACAACCTGCGTACTGAGCTTATCCTCAACTTTTTTTACATAAGAACCTTTGTCTATCAATTCACTCAATTCCAAATTAACACCACCAACTAAACTAACCGTTGAAGAAGTCAACTCCTCGAATAAATGATCTCTTATATTTGATTTTATTATGTCAAAATCTTCTTCAGAATAGATGAATACAACCCAGTCATCTCCATTCCAGTCATTAACTTTGAATGTATGTTTTTCACTATCTACAACATCGATATCTCCTAAATTAACATCGAAGTAATCAGCTATAATTTTCTCAGACTTTATATCACTTTTTTCAATACCTTTATAAAGACACTGTTTTAGATTACTTATTTTAAATTCAACAGATTCATAGTATTTATAAGATTCAAATGTATAAACCCCATCTTCTTCCATACCAGCTCTGTCTATTAAAATATCTTTTAATATAATATCAGAACCTTTTACTTCATTTAATCCATTTCTTATTAGAAACCTGTTAAATCTATCAGAACCAGGTTTTAAGTAGTTTAATAAATTACTAGGTTTTATTTTATTTGACTCAACATAATTATCCACCAAATTATTAATGATGTTATAATATCTATTTAAATCTTCACTGTTATTAATTGACATTTCTTAAAAGAAAAATTTTAAATCTCCTGAGGTCGGAGGCCAAGTAGTGAACTCTAACCCATCATAAGCACCTCTGTTCCATAATAAATCAAAAGTACAGTTATCATCACTCCTATAGACTCTAACTGCGAAAGTACCATCAACTCTTGGATCAGGCACTACCTCTATTTTATTTTTAGGATTTTGATAATCAACATAATCATTTAATTCATCTAAAGCTTCTTTCGGAAGAATCTCAAATCCAAAAATTTTAGACTCATAGTATCTTGATTCAGAACCTATACTACCTAAGTCTATAAACTCTTCAGATTCTTTACTTCTTTCAGATTCCATACTTTCTATCTCATCCTCATCTAATCTAGATCTTTGTAAATCATAATACTCAGACTCACTCAAATCTTCTACTTCAGTAGAATTACAAAATTTACATTTATCAGATGATTTATTAAACTCTTTCCATAAAGCATTACACTCATCACAACTATAATAATTTGTAAGTACATTTTTAGATGTTACTGGAATTGTTTGGTCAAAATCAAATGACTCATACTTTTTGATATACTTCATAGTTTATATATTAAAATTTAATTTGTTAAAAAATCTAAATAAAGACAAACTAAACTATCCGTGATTATATATAAACATAAATCAAAAAATAAAACAAAAATAACTTATGAAACTATTCGTAATCGCACTTTTTATGTTAGGATTTTTGACTGCATGTGGGTCTAATTCATCTACTGAAAATACATCGACTGAATCAGCTACAACTACAGAGGGAACAACTTCTGTATTAGCTGATTCAGTTGAGGTATCAACTTCAACAGTTAAATAAGAACATCTTAAAAGGAAGTAAAGAGAGACTAATGAGTCTCTCTTTTTTATTTTAAATTGTATTGACAACATTTAATATATAAGATATGAATCTTGCACAACTTAGAGACTTTTATAATAAGAAGCCGGTCGAATATGTACTAAAAGAAAACTACGAACTTGTAGAGGATAGAGAATATATTCCAAGATTTACACTTAAAAATATCAAAGACTTAGGAAATATTCCTATAAATGAACCGATTAAATATGATGAAAACATACTTAAAAAGGCTATTAAATACGGAATGATCTTTTTGATAAACTATAAAGGTGAACAAGATTCCCACTTCGCCGGACATGAAAGAGTTATATATCCAATGGTTCTAGGTAGGTCATCCAAAGGAAAAACCTTACTAAGAGGATGGCACTTAAATGGTTGGTCAGTCTCAAACAAAAGACACATTAATAGAATATGGAGACTTTTTAGGACAGATAGAATATTATCAATGACATTTACCGGATCGTTCTATAGACTACCACCATCTGGTTATAATATGAACGATAAAGGAATGAGAGGTGGTATAATAGTTCGTGCTGATTTTAATGAAATTAGAAGAAATCAACAAAATTTAGTACAACAAAATAAAATCCAAAACAGAGAAGAAGTAACCATTGGAGATGAGGATAGAAAGTTTGCGACGATTAGAGTAAAAGAAACTCAAACACAAATTGATTTACTTAAACCATTAGAAAATGCTTATGTAAATAACATAAAGGATTCATCTACATTAAGAATATCTTTCTTAAAAAGTATATACGGTAATAAATTTGTTGCAATTTTAGGAGCATTAGGACAACCAGGAAATACAGTGAAAGTAATGACAGACAAAGGAATTAATCTTGGTGTATATAAAGTATTAGATTCAATAACAGGTGATGTACTTAAGAGTATTAAAAGAGTTAAAGGTAATTCTGTTTACGACCTCTATGTCTTTGATAAGAAGTTATAAAAACTTAGCATTAGAATTCACTTTTTTAATCAAATCATTTAATATATATCAATATGATTAAAAATTTTAAACTTTTCATAAATGAGGAATTGAGAATTGAGAAGATGGATCTAAGAACATTGGATGCATTAAAAATAAATCTATTAACGAGACTTAACGAATACAGAACCTATATTCTTACAAATATCGAGTATAATCTTTTGACAAATAAGATAGAATATAAGAATTTTGACAAAATTGATATAAAGGTAATTATAAGAGAACTCTCCAACGAATTTTCTGAAGATGTCGTTAAAGAATTAAATATTGAAACATTTCTTCTCAAGTTAAATCAGTTACTTGAATTAAAGAAAAGAAATACTAAAAAGAAAGTCCGAGAAGAATTCGGAACTTATTTTAAATCAATTGAAGAAAGAATAGACAAAATAAAGTCAGAGCCTAATCCAGGATTTGGAGAAGTAGACCCGTTCGAGGGAGAAGGATCTATAATAGGTAGAAAAAAATACGAATCTGAGAAATACCAATTACAAATTGAATTATTAAAACTCCAAGAATGGGTTGTTAAGAATAATAAAAAAGTTGCGATTGTTTTCGAGGGAAGAGATGCCGCTGGTAAAGGATCAACTATTAAAAGATTCATTGAATACTTAAACCCTAGAGGATTTAAAGTTGTAGCATTAGGAATACCAACAGAAGAAGAAAAGAATAATTGGTTTGGAAGATATGAAAAACATCTACCAAAAGAAGGAGAAATAGTATTCTTTGATAGAAGTTGGTATAATAGAGGAGTAGTAGAACCTGCTATGGGTTATTGTACAGAAAAGCAGTACACAGATTTCATAGAAAATGTAGTAGATTGGGAAGAAGATTTAATTAGAAACCAAGGATTCACACTTATAAAATTTTGGTTCTCGATTACTAAAGAAAAACAAGTTTCAAGATTCGAACTTAGACAAGCATCTCCATTAAAATATTGGAAATTCTCACCAAACGATGCTAAAGTAATAGATAAATGGGAGATTATCTCTAATTATAAAACACAGATGTTTAATAAAACATCGTCAAGGATGTCACCGTGGGTGATTATTAACTCAAATGATAAGAAAATTGGTAGACTAAACGCTATTAGATATGTTCTATCAGTTATACCATATGAAGGAAAGAATGATGAACTATGTAAATATTACCCCGAAGTGGTAAATGTATTGAAATAGAAAATAATATATAAAAAAAATTAAATCGATATGATAAAGAAATTTGAAAACTATATGTCAAGAGAAGAAATGTGTCGAGTTCTTTGTAGAAACGGTTACGAAATGCATGAACTTGAAGAGTGTTCTAATCAAGAATTAGATGAGATGTGCAGAAACTGCAGTAATCAAGAAGAAGAAAATGACGAAGCTTATGAAGCTAAATCAGAAAAATGGATTCAAGACGCAATTAAAAGACCAGGAGCTTTAAGAAAGAAACTTGGTAAAAAAGGTGATGAGAAAATATCTTCATCTGAAATTAATAAAGAACTATCTGAATTGAAATCTAAAGATAAAGACAAAGACAAAAAGGGAGTACAAGGACTTTCTAAAAAAGACTTAACTAAATTCAGACAATTAAATTTAGCTAAAACTCTTAAAGGATTAAAAGAAAATTGTGGCGAAACATCTAACTATATGTTTTTTGGTAATCTTAAAACAATTAAAAGATTAGTTGATGAGATGTTAGAAATGGATGAAGCTAAAGTTGATGCAATGTTATCAGATGGTCATAATTGGGCAGTAGACCATATAGCCACATCTAAAGATGATGTTGAAGAAGTTTTTAACTTTTTAGCAGGACACGATGTACCAACTGAAGACCAAGGATATGCAACACATCATGGAAGTTTCGATGGTGATGATTCTGAACCTTCACACGAGGAAACCGAAGGTCACTTAGCTAACAAAGATTTAGAAGAAGAAATGAAGGGAATTAAAAGTTTCAATGATTTTAAAAAATAATAATAAATTATGTCTTATACAAGAGAACAAGTAGAAGCAGCGTTAAAAGCTAAAGGATATGTTTGGTTTGAGGACGCAAATAACAAAGGATTTGATGTTAATATCGTTGGTATTAGAAACTCATCAACTGGTCAAAAAGTAACAAATGTTTTTGATGATTACCTAACATTGTCTTATAAAGAAAATGGTCAATGGAAATTTCATATCTGGCCAGCTACAACTGATCCAGGTAAAAAAGGAGTTATGGAGTACCATAATGCAGCAGGAGTCGCTCGTTTAGTGGAAGGACAATACCGCGGTTCACACACGATTAGACTACACCAAGGTAAATACGAAGCATTAGGTCAATCAAAAAATGTTAAAGTTTATCGTGATGCTAACCGTGATATGGTCTACAACGAAGAAAAAATTCAAGAAGGTGTATTCGGAATCAATATTCACAAAGCAGGAGCAGATTCAACTTATGTTGAAAACTGGTCTGAAGGATGTCAAGTATTCAAGAAAGCAGCTGACTTTGAGGAATTTATGAAAATTTGTAGAAAAGCGAGAGATATACATGGTAATAGTTTCACTTATACTTTAATTGAATCATCTGATATTAAATAAATAAAAATAGTATAGAAAAAACCTCTCAATTGAGAGGTTTTTTTATGCAAACAAATTAATAATTTTCAACTAAAAGTAATATAATGAGTCCTATGATGTTAATAAACACATTAGAGATTTCAAGATAAAAAGAATACTCGGTAATGAAAAATCAAAATCTCGATGAATATATTCAATTTCTCATGGATAATATAGATAAAGATAATAGAATAAATCTATATAAGAAAATGAAATATGGTTTTAGACACTATTATCTGACACTAACTATTGACGAAGAAAATCAAAATCAAAACCAAGGATCAATTCACAGTTATTCATTTAGAGAGAACTTAGAGATTTTCTTTGATAACAGAAATAAATGTATAGAAGTAAACTCTTTTACAGACGATTCGATAATAGTAGAAAACGAAGATTTACTCAACAAATGGAACCCAATACTAGAAGAATATATAAACAGAAATGTAGATTCTAAAATCAAGACATGTTTTGAAGAATCTTTGATGAAATGTGCAAATAAATCTCTACATAGAGAATATCAAATGAAAAAAATATTATGAATCCATATAATCAAGAAGAAGTCGAGAGAATTAATAAAGTCAAAGAAACTAATGACAAGTTAGAAGAGTTTTTTAATGGTAAAAGATCTGAATGGAATCAGAATGTTGAGCCGTTATTTAAAATTATAGCAATTGACTTAACAAAGAGCACATCAGCTAAAGAAATATTAGACTGTCAAGCATTGGCTTTAACACATAGACAACAACTCAATGAGCAAATTAATTTTTTCTTAAATAAAAGAAGTAAAGAAACAACTAAAATAAAAAGACTCAGACAAGATAAATTTTTATTTTATGCTACTGGATTTGGAGTTAAGACAAATTTAGGAGAAAAAGGAATTTTAATTGACGGTCATTTAGCTGAAAATGATAGAAGTTTAGAGTTGATAGAATCATACATTGAGTTCTTAAGAGATACAGTGAAAAATTTAGAAAGTTTGAGTTACTCAATTAAGAATATGATTGAATTAATGAACTACTTAGGTCGTTAATCAGCCTTTTTATTCCATTTTGTTTCAATATTTAAAGTCTTTAATGTGATATGACCTTCTGAGCAGTAGTCACAAAGATTTTTTCTACCCATCCAAGTCTGTATAATATCACCATCACAATCATCACATCGATCGTAGTCACCATAGGTTGAGTGTAAAATATAACAGTTTTTTGTTGAAACATTTGATAGAGACTTTTTGTCTTTATTAAGATAACAAAGAGTATCAACAAATGGAAAAGAATTGAAATCACCATCTAACTTCACTGTAACAACACCATTTACATTTTGTCCTTTATATACAAATCTAACATTATCTTTAGTATGTGAGTTGTTAATCTTTTTATAGAACCAATTTTGAGAATCAGCAAACTGTCTAAATCTATTTACATCAGAATCTCTATTTGTATAAATTCTATCCATAAAGTATTTTGACTCACAAGGAGACTCTTTAACTTTCCAAACTAAAGCTCTTCCGTGTATTTTGTCATCTCCATCAACGTAAATAAGCAACTTTACTTTATCTGGATTATTTGTATACAACTTAAATAGAGATTTTGATTCTTCAGCCATACAAGATCCACCAAGAGAACCAACTTCAGCATAATATTTTTTAATATTGTAATACTTAGCGATATCATCACCACTAACCAATTTAAATTCAATACCAGTGTCTGATTTAGAAGATTTCCAAACATTAACAAATTGTTCTAATTCAGTGTCAGTTAATTTTAGACCTTTGAGACCATATAAATATCTAATTATTCTTCCTATTTTCATTTCACCTCTACCAGGCATTGTATAAGGATAATCAGGATTCTCATCCTCATCATAATCAGCAGATAAAACTTTTGAATTCATTGCAAAGCTAACTTTGTCATCTTCTGCTGATAAATCAAAATAATTTTGTTTAATATCTTTATCTTCGAACCAGTGTTCATTATCAATCCAATTTAGAATATTTTTAGAAATTTCACCATTCTTATCTGATTTTGTAGACATCTCTTTTAATCTAAACACAAAATCTGTTGTACCAAAAATATATCCTTCTAAAAGAGAAAATATCTCATACTTAATTTGGTCTTCTAAAAAACTCTCATATTTCTTTAACATATAACTATATATTATTTATCTACCATGAAATTTCAACTAACAGAAGATTGGACATATGAAACTACTTTTTTAGGAAAAACTGTTTCTAAAAATTTATACAATAAAGACACTATATTCGAACCTAATAAAGATGGTAAATACGAAATCATTCAACCAAGTGGTGAAACCGAACTATTTACTTTAGAAGATATCAAGTCAATAGACATTCTTAAGGAAGTCGTTGAAAAAAAAGAAAATGATTATGAGATTATCATTGAAGAAATTTCAGACGATGACGACATTTTAGTTAGAAACTGGAGAATTCAACTAGATGTCAAAACAACTAGAAAAAAATTAAAAG
>JACCDW010202793.1_pt1 | contig 19982 bp, 13 predicted proteins | sample 7449781 | NCBI WGS metagenome assembly JACCDW01 (sample SAMN15323449, study PRJNA562643) | freshwater metagenome | isolation source: river surface water | place: USA:Blue River Watershed | collected 2017-08-18
AGAGCACGCCGGACTCCAACCCAAACGAGCCGGTCGCGGCCACCCACCCGAGCATGAAGGGAATGGCACCGGGCACTGCGCCCACCAGAACGGCCCAAGGAGATTTTGCCTTCAAGGGCGTGTAAATCAGCACGTAAATCAAGAGACTAAGGGCCCCAAAAACGGCCGTCTTCGCATTGAGGACGGCAAGGGCTGCAATTCCCGCGACGCCAAAGAGCAGGGCCCAAAGCAGCGCGGTCCGACGGGTCATGCGGCCCGAAGGCAACGGGCGGTTCTGGGTGCGGTTCATGAGGCCGTCTTGCTCGGTCTCCCAAACCTGGTTAAAGGCATTGCTCGATCCCACTACGGCGAATCCGCCCAAGGTGAGCATCAGCACATTAAGGAATTGAATTTCAGGCGCCGCAATCAGGTAGCCCGCGACCGCCGAAATGACGACCGAAAAGGCCAACCGGAATTTCAGCAAGAGCCCGAGGTCACGCATCGCCGCAAAGATACGGAGCGCCGCAGGCCAAGAAGGGCGGATTGAGTAAGTTCTCTTTATTGTACACCAGACTGGCGCCCGCTTGAAATCCGCTTGGACCGTGGTGCAGCTGCAGCAGGTCCATGCCCGCACCGAGCAGCACAGCATGTCCCGCAGCCGTGTCCCATTCCATCGTCGGCGCCGCGCGCGGATAGGCGTGGGCGCGTCCCTCCGCAACCAAACCAATTTTGAGCGAAGACCCCATGCTCACCCGCTCGATGGGACCAACCTTAGCCTCCCAGCGGGCAATAAGTGCCTCCGTTTCGGGCGTCGCGTGGGATCGGCTGGCAACCACCGTGGTTTTCTCGGGAAAACGGGCGGGAAGAACCTGCGCCTGACTCCAAAGATCGGCCCAGCTAACGCGCACCATGGATTTGCGGGAACCCAAGCCGGGACCACCCACGTAAAGCCATCCGAGCACCGGGGCGTAGACGAACCCCATAACGGGAGAACCGTGCTGTACCAGTGCTACGTTCACCGTGAACTCCCCGTTCCGCTTGAGGAACTCCTTGGTTCCGTCGAGCGGATCCACAACCCAGTACGTCGTCCAGGAGCGGCGCTCGTCAAACGGGATGCTCCGACCCTCTTCGCTCATAACCGGGAAGCCCGTAGCCTCAAGGACGGGGTCCAGCACGGCGTGGGCGGCATGGTCTGCGGCCGTCACCGGACTGTTGTCGGACTTCAGCGTAACCTCGAGCTCCTGGTGTCCGTCGTAGACGCGAAGAATGGCGTCTGCCGCCGCGTAGACCGCATCGAGTACCGCGGGTCCCCAAGAAAGTTCCAGTGGGTTTTGGTTCATTGGGCGCAAATAAAAAACCCCGGACAATCCGGGGTTCGTAGTTGGTTGAGCATGGGCTACTGAAGGCGGGCGTTGATGGGAAGCGAGTAGCGCATGCGTACCGAACGGCCACCGACCTTGGCGGGGGTCATTTTCGGGAACAGTTTGACTACGCGCATGGCCTCTTCGTCCAGCAACTTGTCCACGCCACGGTCCACCGCGACGTCGGTGATGCGGCCATCTTTTTCGATAATGAACGATACCCAAACCTTGCCCTGGATGCCCATTTGGCGAGCCATTTCGGGGAACTCAAAGTTCTTGCCAATGAATTGGCGGGTTTTGACGTTAAAGCAGTTGAAGCGCTCTTCTTCGGTAGCGAGGTCTTCGCAGCCGGGGAACACGGGCTTGTTCTCTACGTTGACAAAGTTGAAGACTTCTTCCACGGCCTCGACCTCCATGATTTCTACCGTGGCGTCGTCGTCGATCTCCGTAGAAACCAGGTCGAGTTCCACGATGTCAATTTTGTTGTCTACAATCTTGAACACCTCAACCGGGGCCGGGGGCGGCGGCGGCGGGGGCGGCGTTTCGCGGTTGGTCACCAGCATTTCTTCGTCTTCGAGGACGGCATCCAGTTGTCCCAAGTCAATAACGCCCCCTTCATAAGTGCGCCATTCGAAGGCCATCCAAGACATGCCCAAAGCAATAACGAGGCCCAACTGCAGGAACATCCCTTTGCGGGCGTCGAGGTCTGCCTTGAAGTTTTTACGCGGATTCATACTACGTCGTGTTTGGGGTTAAAGATACGCTTTCTGATAAACAGCGCAAGAACTATACCGCTGGCAATTCCCAGGGAATTGGCCAGAACATCGTACCAGGAAAAGACACGGCCCTCAGCCACAATGGGTTGGAGAATTTCTACGCCGAGGCCGTAGCCGAAACTTAACACAGAAACCTTAACGGGCCCAGCCGAAGAACGCGAATACAGCATCAGCAAAAAGGAAACGCCAGCATAGGCGCCAAAGTGAAGCACCAGGTCCTGAACCAGCCGGAAGAGGCCCGGCAATTCCACGCTCGGCTGAAGGGAATAAAAAAGCACAATGCCCGCCCAAACCAGGGCGAGCACCAGCCAAAGCTGCCGCAGGCGCAGCAGCGAAACGATCCGTCCCTTAAGCACCGACAAGGGCGCGGTAGGCGTCGGCGTCCATCAGGTCATCGACGTCCGAAACGTGTGCAACCTTGACGCGAACCATCCAACCGGCACCGTAGGGATCCGAGTTGACCAGGTCCGGCTGGCCGTCAATTGCGGCGTTGACTTCGAGGACTTCGCCCGCAATCGGGAGGTAGAGGTCGCTCACCGTCTTAACCGCTTCAACCGAGCCGAAGACTTCTTCGGCGGCCAAGGTCTCGCCCTCGGTGGGGATGTCAACGAATACGATGTCGCCAAGTTCTCCCTGGGCGAAGTCGGTGATGCCAACGGTAGCAACATCGCCCTCTAGGCGAAGCCACTCGTGGTCTTTGGTGTAGCGTAAGTTGCTGGGGATTTCCATGGCGCAAATATAGCACGGGCTGCGCGCATCCTGCGGCCGTTAACCGCCAAGATTGAGGCGCAACGCCACCCCACTTTGCCACTGATTGGTTGGGAACGCCTGGGATGTTTTGAATTTGCTCACGGTCTGGTCGTAGTAGAACTGCGCCGTAAGCCTGCGGCTCAAGCGGTAGTCGGCAGTAAACTTCACGGTGGTTCGCGTTTGGCCGGCTGTGGGCTGATTGAAGTCCTCGAGGATGCGGCGAATGACCGTTTGGTTGTCGCTGAACTTCACGTCGAGCTTGAGCTCGAGGTTGGATTTAATGGTGCGCGGCGCCCCGCCCTGTTCCACGATGCGGAACTGCACGTCCTTGATGATGTAGCCAACGCCCACCGTGATGTCTTTGGACTTGCTCTCGGTGAGCTGGTTGTTGGCCATGCTGAGGTTGAGCTGGCGCATCATGCCGTAGTTCAATTTGAACGAGGCATTGGATTTGGTCCGCAGGTCGATTCCCATCAGCGGCGAAAAGGACTCGGTAACCGAAATCTGGCCCACCTGCCGCTCCGGAAGGATGTCCAAATTGTCGTTTCGCGGGTACAAATCGAGCGGATTGTCTTGGAGTCGCTGGGCGCGAAGCATGTGGGTTTGGAGGCCCGCCACGGTCATGGTGCTGGTGTAGGCGTGGCTCAGGCTGAGGGCCGTGAATACGTTGCGCACCGCCTTAAGGCGCATGAGGCCGGTGTAGGTTGCGTTCCAGTTGGGGAAGAACGGAAGCGAACGGTATTCGCCAATGGGCAGGTTTGCCGTAGCCCGATTGCCGTAGGCCGCCAGGAAGGCATTGGCCAATACGTCGGTGTGGAGTACCGAAAATCCGTCGTAGCCGTAGCGCGAGGAGTCCGCGATGTTGATGAAATTGGCGACGTAGTTCGGGTCGATAAGGGCCTGGGCATCGGCCATGCGCTTGGAAACGTCGAGGCGCGCGGCCCGGAATCGATCGTAGGCCGCACTGGCGTATTCGGGCTCCTTGCTCACATCAAAGGCCGTGGGCCAGGAGATCCACGAACTGCTGTAGGTCAGCACTTCTTGGGGATTGAAGGCATGGAAGCCCCGCGCAAAGAGCGAGTCCAGCCCGGTACCCGTCGAGTAGCGGTAGGTGTAGGACGCCTGGCGGCCGTAGGTCTGGTTGGCGTTCAGCGTGATGCGCATGTCTTGAATGGGCTCCAGCTGGGCGCGCACGGTGATGTTTTGGGTGGTGGCTTCGGTGGCCCGCAGCGGCTGACGCGGGTTTTCAAGTAGCCAGCCTTTGGACGAGGCCAACGACGGCAGGTCGTGCGGCAGGCCCAGGGCCGCCTGCCAACCGGGGGCAAATTCCGCGCTGGGCGTCAAGCCGCTAAAGACGGGTACGGTTTTGAAGCCGGGAAGCAGGCTGCCGGTGTTGAGGCTCGCGGTGGTGTTGACGCTTTTGAGCATGGTTGCGAGGTCGACCACCCCGATGAGGATGGTTTTGGCTACCGAGGGCTTGGTCTCTTTGTCGTCCTTGCCCTTGCCGGCCGAAGGCTGGGGCGTTGCGGGTTTGGCGGAGCGAGCGGGCGCAGCGCCGCGAGCGGGCTTCTTGAGCTTACTGTACCCCGGAATCTGGTTGTAGAAGGTCGCCATGTTCGCGTTGGCCGAAGCATTCCATTTTCCGCTCGACTCGACCGTATTACCGAAATTGAGCGAATCCAAACCGGGACGCGTTGCCCAGAGCGAATTGGTCTTCCAATCCAGATCGGCGGTGTAGCGAATCTGGGTTTGCAGGAAGCCCATAAACGGCAATTTGTTAATGGGTACGGACCAGGTCGTATTGACGGTGTGGTGGTATTCGGTTGGTCGCCCTCCCGAGCGCAGGTTTTGGGCCAAGAAGTCCCGAACGCTGTCTGCCGATGCGGGTCCGGGCAATTCGTCGAAGCGCACGCGGATTCTGCTTGTGTAGTCGAGTTTCCAGGACTTCGTCGGATCCCAAATCACGTTGTAGTTGCGGTCCATCGTGAAGTTCTTGTTGTAGGTGATGGGCAACTGGAACTTGGGGTTGTCGACGTTGCGCATTTGCATGGTTTGCTGGCTGCGCAGCACGTCGGCGCGGACACTGATCCGCGAAGGCGTAAGGTTTACGTTGGCGTCCCGGATGATGGCAAGTGCCTTGGGCTTCAGGTTTTTAAACGGCTGAACGTTGACGGACGGCGCCTGGAAGGCGTAGGCGAGGCTCCCGCGGTTCTCCTGGCGCAAATCGTTGAGCGTGTTGGCGTCGCGCCGAAGTACCTCATTAAAGGCATAGGTGCCGCTCAGGTTTTCAACATCCCATGGCCGCGGCTTTTTGGGGAGCTTGGTGGACGCTCCGCCGCCCGCACTCAGGCCTTGTTCGGAATCGCCTTTGGACTCCATGCCTTCCATCGCCGGCGGACCCGTGGCTGCTCCTCGGCCGGAGGGTGCGCCACCGGTAGCCCGATCAATGCGCACGTTCGTGAAGGCAACCGCGCGCCGCTGCTGGAAGTCGCTCACCATGCCGCGCAAGGAGTCCTTGGCTCGCTGGCTGACCAGGTTGGCCAGGGCCTTAGGCATTTCGATGTCGGGATTGTAGGGATTAAACATCGGCGTCTTCCAATCCTGGGCATGGGTAATGAAGACGGGCAAACGCAGGCGGCTGTTCGCCGGCAAGAACCGGTGCAGGTCCAAGTTGGTCTGCACGTCGTAGTTCATGGAACTGAACTTGTTGCGTTCGTTGGGCGCCATATCAATGCCCCCAAATCCGGGCGTGGAAAATCCGCCACTCAGCGCAACCTGTCCAAGGTCGGCGAGCTTCGCGGTACCGCGTGCCAAGCCCGCTACCCCTCCCCGATTGTCGAAATCCGTCATTCGGAGTTCGTTGACCCAAAGTTCGACGCATTTATCCAGGCCGTCGTCGCTTTGGTTCGCCGAGCTCCGCCGCGGGTTTCGAACCCCAACCATGATGGTTCGCACCCAACCCAAGTTCGGCGTACCCACCACGCGGTACGTGCGGTCCCCGACGGTTTTCTCGTAGGGCAGTGCCGGAGAGATGTTGGGATTGGTTTGCATGGCGGCATCGCGCTCCAGCTTCAGTGCGGTCCAAAGGGCAAACTCAATGTCGACGTCGTTGGCGCTGGGCCAAATGATGGCTTCGTCGGTTGCCCCCCAGGCCGTGGTGGTCAGCGGCAACTCATACTCGTAGTAGTTTTGGCTGTAGTCGTTGCCCACGCGAACAAAGAGTCGAACATCGCCGTCGCGCAGCAGGGCGGGGTCCGACGCGGCCTCGGCGTGCACAAAGAGCTTCATGCGCTTGTTCATGCGCATGTCCACGCTGGTGTTTTTGAAGACGGCACGGGCATCGCCGTCGCGGAGTCCGCAGGTGCGCAAGCTCAGCGACTGCTCGTTTTGCTGAAGCAGCGAGGTGTTGCCCAAGAGCACTTGGCGGCGCAGCCCCGGGGGCATGCGGTACACGACGGGCACACGCCCCCCGTTTTCCTCAAGGTTGACCGCGTTCACGGTAAAGGTGGTGGGATCTGAGTCGTCAACCGGAATCATTTCGCGCGATGCATCGAGGTTGAAGCGGTAGCGACGCCATTCGCCGCGAACCAGGTCGAGGCGGGCCATGCGAAGCACCACCGGCTCCTGCCAATCGTGCAAAATCCAGCGCGCAAAGCGAATCGAACGAAAGTCCTGGGCTCCGTTGATGCGCTGGTCGGGCTCAAAAACCGGGATTTTAAACTGGATCCAGCGAACCGGCTTGCGCGTTTGGTCGGGCAGCAGGTCGGTGGTGGTCTCGTAGATGTCGGCGATGTAGTTCTCGCCCACTACGAGGTCTTCGGGGCGCATCGAGATGCGGTAGCTGAAGTACTGCTCCGATCGGTTCAGGGTTGCGTCGCGGTTGACGTCTTCCTTGTCGGGCATGTTGGTGCTCATGGCCGGTTGGCCGTCGATTAGGGCGGTACGCGAATTCCCGTCGGGGTTGTTGAAGTAGCGGTAGCGGCGCAGGATGTCGGCATCAGCCTGGTCCTGAGCGCTGCCTCGGTAGTACACGAAGTTGTCGGCAGCGGGATCAAGCTGTGCGGCTGCGTAGACGGGGCTACCGGGACCAAAAACGTTTTGCACCCGATCCAGGTAGGTTTGGGAGCCTGGACCCAACCAGCGACGCTCGTCGTCGTCGCGCAGGCCGTCTACCCCAACGTCTTGATTGGGCCGCGATGCTTCGCTGTTGTCAAAAGCGTCCACCACCGGCTGGTACTTGGAGGCGTAGCCCCACATAGAGGAATCGACGTCGAGGCGCGTTCCGTCGGCCGGAAGCCCGTGTTCAAAGGACTGCATGCCGTCCTTGAGAATATCCTCCGAAACGTTGCCCAGGTGGAGGTAGACGTCGCCACCGGGTGCCGTGGGGTTGTCGAGAAAGGGGTCCATGACCCAGAACTGCACAAACTCGATGTTTTGCTCCTCAAAATTGTTGATGGTTAGCTGGCGCATGATTCCGCCCCAGCGGCTGCGCGGATTTTTTAGGCTTCCGTCTGGGTTTAGGCCCGCCGAGATCCCGCTCAAGCCCTGCACGTCGTAGTTGTAGGGTCCGCGCTCGGTGGGGTCAAACTGCAAATCAAAGGTGTTGATGTTGCGCGCTTGGCTGGGGTCCAACGTGATGTTGGGAAAGACCTCGGCGAAGGGAACCATGCGCTGGCGGTGGTCGCTGGTAATCGCGGGGTTGTTCCGAATGTTGGGCGGCGTGATGGCCGTGCCGGTGAAAAAGGAGTTGTCGATAACGTACCACGAAAGGCGAGCCCGGTTGTAGTTCGAGGCCCAGTTGTCCGAAAGGCTGGCTTCGGGGAATCGCTCGGGTTGTCCTTCGGGAATCGAAGCAAGCTGCCAGGTAATGGTGCCCCTAAGGTCAATGGCGGTTTGGCTGCTTTCGAAGTCGTCAATGTAGGTCGTGGGCTCGCCGTTGATGCTAATAATGCGCGGTGACCCGGGGAGCAGCTGAGCCACCTCGGCCGTAAGCATGATGCTCGACGGGGCTTTTGTCGATACAAACGGCAGTTTATCGATGCTTCGGGTCAACCCCGGCAGGTTCTTTTCGTACTGGGTGTTGAGGCCCCAAATGGCGTTGCGCACGGGCTCCTCGCCGGCGGCGACCTTTTGGGTGAGCGCACCTTCCCGCAGCTGAAGAATGGATCCGCCGACGGTCCAGTTCCGCTGAAGCTGGTGGCTCACGGTGGCACCGGTAAAGGTTTTCGCCTGAAAATTGAACAGCGAGTTGTTTTCAAAACTCACGCGAATCGGAACGCCGCTCTGCAAAATGGCCTCGTTGATGATGCGCACCTGCCCCAGCGCATAGTCCACGGTGAAGTCCTGATTTTCGGTTAGTTTGTTGCCGCCCGCCGTAACCGAAATCGACCCGCGTGGAATGTTGAAGGAGTTGAGTTGGATTACGGACCCCCCTGCCGATTTGTAGCGACCGCGAAGTAAAAATTTGTTTTTCTGGGTTTGCTCCTGGGCCCGGAACAGCGTGGAGTCGTAGAGTTCCTGGAACACGTAGCGCTTGCGCTCGTCGGCCGTGTTCAGTCGCTTGGCGAGCGAGGACCCAAAAGGCTCGAGCGCCGGGAGTATGATGCGCCCGGTCCCGCTGAGCACCGTCAACCCCTCGACAAAGTCAAAAAGTCCGTCGGGAAACGGATCGCCGTTGGTATTGACCTTATCGGTCTGGAGCACCTGCACCAGCAGCTGGTCCTTGACGCTGGACTTGGGCAAGAACGGTATGGGCAGTCCGGTTTCGTCGTTGACGTAGAGCAGTTCCAGTCGAAAGTCTTCGGGGCTGATTTGGAACGCGTTCAGGTTGTACACGTTTTTCATCATCAGGTCCCAGGCCGGGCTCCGAACATTCAAAATTTGGTGCTTAAGCAGCTTGAGGATGAGCGACTTGGGCGCTACGATTCCGTCGTTCGAAAATTCACCAACCTGATAGGTTCGGCCGTTGACCGTGTACTGGTAGGCCACCGCAATCACCTCGTCTTGGTTGAGCGCCGTGTTCAGCGAGAGGTAGCCGAGCTGCGGGTGGAAACTGAATTCGTTGGGCTGCAGCATTCGGGCATTGGTCAGCTGGGCGTACTCGATGTTGGCGTCGTAGCCCGCCGAATTGAGCACGGCGCCCGCCGAGGCCGCGTCGCGGATGGACGCAAAACGGGAAACGAGTTCCTGCGGGTCCAAGCGGTTGATTCGGTTGGTCGGCCACGCATCGGCACTGGGTCCGGGGAAGATGGCCTCGCCCGGAAGCGCGCCGGAGGTGCTGCGGTAGGCACCTTCTTCGCCCTCACCCAAGTCGAGGAATGCGACGAGGTTGCGGACCTCCGTCGGGATGCTTCGGCGGTTTGTTACCCAAACCTCGACCCGGGTAATCTGCACCGGCGACTGAATGATGGGGCGGGTTCCAACCCACTGCTCGTAGCGGTCGCGAAAAAACTGCGACAGAAAAAAGTGGCGGTTTGCTTCGTAGGCGTCGGCCTGCAGGCGAAACTCTTGGCTTGAAGCACCGCCCTGAATGTTCATGCTCTGACTCTGCGACCGCTGCTCGGCCAACACCGTGGTCACGGTCGTCTTGCCAAACTGCATCTGGGTTTTCAGACCAAACAAACTTTGAACGCCCGTGATCAGGCTGCCGTTCGTCGGCAAGCTCACGTCGCCCATTTCGAAGCCCTTCAGGATGTCGTCTTCTTGACCCTTGAAATCGAGCTTGATCTTGTTTTCAAACGCGAAGGTGGCTTCGGTATCGAAGTTGAAGTTCAGGTTGAGCCGATCGCCGAGCTTGCCCGCCGCACTGATCTGCATTTTTTGGTCGAAGTCGATGGCGAGCGTTCGGCGGTTCCGCTCGGGAACAATAGGATTCTTAATGTGCTGGTAGCGCAGCCCAAAGCGAATCTCTGCGCTGCCCGTCGGGCGGATTTCGAGTTTATCGGAGCCAAAAATGTCGCGCAGCACCGGGCTCGTGATGCTCATGTCGGGAACCAGGCTGGAGCCGTCGCGGTCGGTGCCTCCGGCGTTCTGGGCCCAGCGTTTTTGCCAAAAATCCGATTCAAGCTCCCGAAAGCGCAGGGCTTGGTAGTCGGCCGCCGTGAGGTAGCGCGGCGCACCCACGGGCATACCCGAAACGCTGCGCTGAAGAATGTAAAATCCGGTAACGGGGTCGTAGGTAACTTCCGTCTTCCAATTGGGTGGCGTCGGAAGACCGGGCATGGGGACGCGGGTGCCGGTGCTGTCCTGCGCCCCAAGGCGAATGAGCGCCAGAAACCCCAGCAACGTCCAAAGCCCCCTTAGCTTCATCAGAGTCGTGCTAGCGCGCGTTTGATCAGATCTTCCACCGAGGCATCGGCGTCTTCCGCCGCAAGGGCCGAAAGCACTTTCTCGACGGCCGGCCGCGCAAAACCAAGTACCAATAAGGCCTCAATGGCTTCGTGCCGGGCCGAATGCGAACCCGACGGACTGCCCGAGGAGGCACCGAGCTTAACGGCCTTGTCGCGCAGGTCAACCACAATACGCTGCGCCGTTTTGGCCCCGATTCCCTTGATTCGCTGCAGACTGCCCGAATCACCGTTGGCGATTACGGACAGGGCTTCGTCGGGACGAAGGGTCGACAAAATCACCCGCGCAGTACTGGCACCAACGCCCGAAACCGAATTCAGCAAAACAAAAACGTCGCGCTCCAACTCGGTTACAAAGCCATAAAGCAGTTGGGCGTCTTCCCGGTACACCGGGTGCAGCAGGAGTTCGACCGGGCCCGAATCGGGCAATTCCCCGAAGGTGGTCAGCGAAATGTGGACCAAGTAGCCTACTCCACCGCAGTCCACCACCACGTAGGTAGGCGTTTTACGCGTTACGGAGCCTCTAAGATGGTAAAGCATACCTGGGTTAACGCCGGAGATGCCGGTATCGTATGGACGTTTAGCGAAGAATGACCTTGGTAGTGCGAATGCCTCCGAGGTGGTAGCTGCGCAGAAGCCATAATCCGGGAACTTCGGGCGCGCGCACGCTGCCGTTCTCGGCGGGAACCGCAACCGACGCCGTTCGGCCCAGCACGTCAACCCATTCCACACGGTACACGTCGTTGGGCAGGCCGCTCAGCCACTGTCCGGCCGCCGCGGGCTGGGGCGCGAGGCGCACTTCGGGGAGCAGGGATTCCGGCGTGCTCACGTAGCGATTGAAGGCAAAGGCCACCACGACCTGAAGGGTGTCGTTGGCATCGGCCACGTTCACGAAGGTGTACCAAATGCTGTCCTGTCCGTTGGCCGACGTATCGCGAACGTAGGCATACCCCGAAAAGTCGTTGGCAACCCCGTTGGGCGCAATCGTTACGGAACCCTGCGATTGGTTGGCCCAGGTAGGGTAGCACAAATCCCAACAGAAGTAGTTGGAGTCCACGATCCCTGTGGTTCCGACCTTGCGGCGCACGACGCGGTAGTCCTTGGTCGTACTGGACGTGTTTTTGACCGAAATGTGCGCGGTGGCCTGCGTCATGGTGTGGCTGTTGGCGTAGGCCACACTGTCCATGGACGAAACCGTCAAACTTTGGGCGCTCAGTGCGACGGCACCGGCGGCGGCGAGGGCGAAGAACAGGGTTTTTTGCATGGGCTAAAGGTACTTCGTTGCGAAGTCCGCACCCAAACCTCCGAGCGCATTCATTTTTTGCGTAGTTTTCGGCCTCTTAAACCCTTTTATTCAACGCCACTTCATGAAGCACCTTACCCTAACGGCCCTCGCGGGTCTTCTTAGCTTGAGTGCGTTTGGCCAAAACCGCTTGGTTCTGGTTGAGCACTTCACGCAAGCCTCGTGCGGACCTTGCGCCTCACAAAACCCCGCCCTTAAAGCGATTCTCGACGCCAACTCGACTAAAGTTGTCGCGCTTAAGTACCAAACCAGCTGGCCGGGTGTTGACCCCATGAACGCAGCCAACCCCACGGAAGCCGCTGCGCGCGTTCAGTACTACAACGTGACCGGCGTACCCAATTCCGTAATGGACGGAAGCGGACCGGGTTCGCCAGGCACCATCGTGACCGCCACGACGATCAACAACCGCTACAATACCGCGGCACCCCTGAACATTACCGCAAGCCACCAGTGGACGCCCAACTACGACTCGATTCAAATCGGCGTTTTTGTGGCCAACGCAGGAACCACGACCGTTAGCTCGGGCGCAGCCGGTTCGCTGAAGCTTCACGTTGCCGTTATCGAAGAGGAAATCAACTACCCTTCGGCTCCGGGCAGCAACGGCGAAAAGGACTTTTACCAAGTAATGCGTAAAATGGTTCCCGACGCCAGCGGCACCACGATGGCCGACAGCTGGACGGCCGGTCAAACCCAAATGTTCACGTTCAAGATCAAGGCTCCCGCCTACCTTGCTAACCTGAACAAAGTTGCCGTCGTTGCCTTCATGCAAGACAACAGCAACAAGTCGGTTCTCAACGCCGCGCGCACTACGCCCCAGACCATTGCCGGCCTTCCCGACATCGGCTTGAATGCGTTTACCGCCGCTACGGCTGGACTGTGCAACGGCACGACGACGCCGTCCATCACCATCAAGAACGAAGGCAGCGTGGCCATCACTTCCGCAACCGTTGGGTACACCGTGAACGGAGGAACTCCGGTAACGCAAAACTGGACGGGCAACCTGGCCGCTGGCGCAACCGCGGTGGTTAGCTTCCCCCAAGTGACGCTTCCCGCCGGAACCAATTCGCTGGTGGGTACGGTTAGCGCTCCGAACGGAACGGGCGACGTGAACGGCATGAACAACATGTCGGCTCCGATCGTGGCCGCGGTGATTAGCAACACGCCTACGCCTGCCCCCTTTGCCGAGGGCATGGAGAACGCCAACTTCAATGAGATCCCCGCAGGCCACGTGCTGCTCTACAATACGGCGAGCAAGCCCCTCGTTACGGTCGTATCTAAGGCCAACGTAAACGGCCTTCCCTACGAGCTCGGTGGCTACGGTCAATCGGCCAAGTCGCTCATGGTGGACTTCTTCACCATGCAAGCGGGCGCCCAAGCCAGCATCATCACCCCGAAGGTGGGCGGTGTAACGGCCGGCCACAAGCTGTTCTTCAACCACGCCTACGCGTCGTACGCTGGGGAAGCCGACGGCCTGAAGGTGTTTGTATCGTCGGACTGCGGCGGAACCTGGACGAATGTGTTCGACAAGTCGGGTACCGCCCTGGCTACGGCAGCGAACTCGACGAGCCGATTCTTCCCGCAGCCCACGCAGTGGTACCCCAATACGATCAGCCTGTCTCAGTTCGCTGGCCAGGACATCATCGTGAAGTTTGAGTGCAACTCAGCGTACGGCAACAACCTGTGGCTCGACAACATCTGGGTGAGCACGAGCGCCTTGGGCGAAGAAGAGGCACTGATGGCCAAGGCTACGGTGTACCCGAACCCCGCTCGCGACGCCGTGAAGGTGGCCCTTCAGGCCGCTGAGGCCGGCGACGCCGTGGTTGAGGTGTTCAACCTGAACGGCCAGCGCGTTTTGGCCCAGAGCGTTTCGCTTGAGGCGGGCGCCCAGGAGTTGAATTTCAACGTAGCCGATTTGGCGAACGGAGTCTACACGGTGAAGATCGCCCTGAGCGACCGCATCGAGACGCTTCGCTTCACGGTACAGCACTAATTCCGAACGGAGTTCGGTGGGGAACGCGCCCGGGCCGCAAGGTCCGGGCGCTTCTTTTTTGGACCCAAGCCTTTGGACACCGATTGAAGTAGTACGTACCTTGAGGGCATGAAACGCCTATTCACCGCTGCCTTGAGCGCACTCAGTCTTGCTTTGGGTGCGCAGTCCCTGCCCAAAATGGATGTGTTAACCCTTGAGGGGGCCAAGGTTCCTATCTCGAGTTTGCGCGAAGCGGGCAAACCCACCATCGTGAGCTTTTGGGCCACCTGGTGCAAGCCCTGCATCAACGAGCTCAACGCGATGGCCGAGCACTACGAAGAACTGCGCGACGAGACCGGCGTGAACCTGATTGCGGTGAGCATCGACGATTCCCGAACGAGTCCCAAAGTGGGTCCCTTTGTTGCCGGTCAAGGTTGGGACTACACCGTGGTTCTGGACCCGAACAGCGACCTTCGCCGCGCCATGGGCGTCAACAACGTACCTCATACGTTTTTGCTCAACGCCGCAGGCGAAGTGGTCTGGCAGGCCAACAAATACGTGCCGGGCGAAGAAGAAGTCCTGATTTCGGAAGTCCGTAAACTCAAGTAAGCGATGCGTCAATTTGCTGCGCTGCTCCTGGCATGCTCGGTGGGTAGCCTCTGGGCCCAAACCGGGACCACCGACGCCTTGGGCGGAACCCTCCGCGCCGTGGTTCAAATCGACGCGCAGGCCTACATGCGCGACTCCGTGCTCGACCCTGCGGGCGACTACTACCCCGACGAAAAGGCCTTGGGCCAGGGCTGGGCGCTGTTTACCTACGAGCGCGGAAACCTTCGCATGGGCATGCGCTACGAGAACTACCAGAACGCCATATTGGGCTTTCCCACGGGCTACCGGGGCGAGGGCATTACCTACCGCTACGCCCAGTGGAGCCAGGGCAAGTTCGACATCACCGTCGGCAACTTTTTTGAGCAGTTCGGACAGGGCCTCATTTTCAGGGCCTACGAAGAACGCGGACTCGGTCTGGACAACGCCATGGACGGCAGCCGAATCATTGCGCGTCTTCCCAAGGGACTGACCATCAAGGGCGTACTCGGCCGCCAGCGCGTCTACTTTGCCAAAAGCGAGGGAATCCTGCGCGGAACCGACGCCGAATGGGCGCTTCGCGAGGCCCTGCCGTTTTTGGATAAGGCCGGCGTCAGCCTAAACCTCGGCGCGAGCTTTGTGTCCAAGTTTCAGCGCGGATTCGACCCGCTGCTCAACCTGCCCGCCAACGTGGGGGCCTGGGCCTACCGCGTGGGCGCCAACTACAAGGGATTCAACCTCAAAGCGGAGTACGCCTACAAAATCAACGACCCGAACTTCGACAACGGCTACATCTACAAGCCCGGCGAAGCCTTTGTCGCCACCGCCACCTACAGCAAAAAGGGCCTGGGTTTTCTCGCGACCGTGAAGCGCATCGACAACTTCAGCTTCCGCTCCGACCGCAACGCCCAGCAATTCGATGCGTTGATCAACTTCATTCCGCCCACCGGAAACCTTCACACCTACGCGCTGCCCGCCCTGTACCCCTACGCCACGCAGATCAACGGCGAAATGGGCTACCAGTTCGACGTCAACTACCTCATTCCGCGCAAATCACTGCTCGGGGGCAAGTACGGCACCAAGCTCGCCCTGAGCATCGCCTCGTCGCAGAGCATCGACCGCACCCCCTTGGCCGACGGAAGCTTTGGCGACAAAGGCACCCAGGGATACCAAAGCGACCCGCTGACCTGGGGTCAAATTCCCTACTTCCGCGACGTCAACTTCAGCCTGAGCCGCAAGTTCAGTTCCAAGTACAAAAGCCAGCTTACCGCCTACCGGTTCGTGTACAACAAGTCCGTGCTGGCAGACGGAGTAAACGACTACGCGATTTTGGCCGCCCCCGACAGCGACAGCGCCCTGGTCGTTCCGGCCCTGGCCTGGGAGCAGCAGTTCGCCCTACCCAACCACCAAACCCTGCGCACCGAGCTGCAGTGGTCGGGCGGAGAAGGATTTCGCGGCGCCATGGCCATGTTCCTTGCCGAATACACCCTGTCGGAAAAGTGGGTGGTTGCGGTTCAGGACATCTACAACTACGGCCACCCCTCCGAGTCCCGTCGCATCCACTACCCCCTGGTTTCGGTGGTTCATTTTGACGGCCCTACCCGAGTTCAGCTGGGCTACGGCCGCCAGCAGCAGGGCATTTTTTGCGTGGGCGGCGTGTGCCGCGTTGTTCCCCCGTCCAACGGCCTGAGTTTGTCCCTAACCACCCAATTCTGATGCGGAATTTCGTCCTTTACGCCCTGCTCGCCGCAGCCGTTGCTTCCTGCGACTACATCGACGAACCGTTTCGAAATCCGGGCGGAGGTGGAACGGCCACCGCGAACGGCGACACCGTGCTCCAAACGGAACGCGCCGTTTTGGTCGAGGATTTCACGGGGCACCAGTGCAAGAACTGCCCGAAAGCGTCCAAGGTGCTCAAGCAGCTCGACAGCCTTTACGGCTCCGCCAAAGTGGTGGGCCTGGCCATCCACGCGGGTCCCGCCAACTTCACGTCCACCTCGACCGACTACCCGACTGACTTTACTACCGACGACGGCGACGACCTCGCGAGCGTGTTTGGCGTTTGGGGACTGCCCCTGGGCATGGTAAACCGGTTGGACTTCCCCACGAACGCCCACCTGAAAACCTACAGTTCCTGGGGCGCACTGACCGCCACAGAACTGGCCCGCGCACCCGAAATACTGTTTAATGCCTACAGCGGCTTCGACAGCACCTCGCGCGTGGCCACCGTGCGCCTCGACGTGCGCGCGCAATCCAGCCAAAGCAATGCCGTTGGCGTAGCGGTCTACCTCAAGGAATCGGGCATTGTTTCGCCCCAATTGATGCCGGACCAAACACGCGATCCCAACTACGTGCACTACAACGTATTTCGCGCTGCCCCTTGGGGACCATTCGGACAGGAAGTTTGGGCTGCCGGAGTGGCGGCGGCGGGATTGAGCGCCTCGTTGGATGCCTCGGCCACGCTGGACGCCTCCTGGAAGCCCGAGCACGTGCAGTGGGTCGCCATTGCCTTTGATAAAACGACCTACCGCGTCCTGCAGGCCGTGCAAATCGACGTCAAGTAGGCTTGCGGTCGCCGAAGGCGGCGGCCACGTTGCGCTGAATGCGCTCCAAACCGGTGCGCGCCGCGGCGGACTTCCCAAAGGCCTCCGTAAACGCTGCTTCGCTTGCCTGCTCCCAGTCGTTGATGGACCAACTCACCCAGGTTCCCGGCGCAAACTTCGGTTCTTGATGCGCCGTCGCGTGGCGGTTCCACGGACAGACCTCCTGGCAAATGTCGCAGCCAAAAACCCACGGGTTCAGTGCGCCGGCCATTTCGCGCGGAAGCGCCCCGTGAAGCTCAATGGTCGCGTGGCTGATGCAGCGGGCGCTGTCGACCACCTTGGGCGCGACGATGGCTTGGGTTGGGCAGGCATCAAGGCAGCGCGTACAGGTCCCGCAGTGGTCGGCCACCGGAAGGTCCGGAACCAGGTCGCAGTCCAGGATGAGTTCCGCCAGAAAAAAGTACGAACCCGAATTCTTGCGCAGCACCAGCGAATTTTTGCCCACCCAACCGAGGCCGCTGCGCTCCGCCCACGCGCGCTCCAGCACGGGGGCACTGTCGACAAAGCACCGCCCCTCGATGGGCCCTACGGCGCTGCGCAGCGAATCAAGCAGTTCAAACAAGCGGTCTTTCACCACCCGATGGTAGTCCTCCCCGTAGGCGTAGCGCGCCACCCGGGGGCGTCCCCCCTCTTCGAGTGCTGAAGGTTCCGGGTAGTAGTTGAATGCCAAACTCACCACCGATTTGGCTCCGGGAACCAGCTTGCGCGGGTCCAGGCGCTTGTCGAAGTGGTTCTCCATGTAGCGCATGCTGCCGTGCAGGCCCTGGGCGAGCCAGGCCTCCAGGCGCGGTGCTTCGTCGGCCAAAAAATCGGCTTGGGCCACGCGCGCTTCCATAAACCCAAGGCGAAGCGCCTCGCGCTTGAGAAAGCTTGTGGCCTCGCTCCGCGTCATGAAAAGAGGTTGGGACCACCCAAGGGGGTGCGCCCCAAATGCGTGTAGGCCTTGTCCATCGCCATCCGGCCGCGGGGCGTTCGCGCCAAATAGCCTTCCTGAATCAGGTAGGGCTCGTAAACCTCCTCGAGGGTCTCGGCCTGCTCCCCCACTGCCGTAGCCAACGTGCTCAGGCCCACGGGGCCTCCGCGGAACTTGTCTATCAACGTGGTAAGGATCCGGTTATCCATCTCGTCAAGGCCGTGGGCATCGACGTCGAGGGCGTCCATTCCAAAACGAGCGATTTCAAGGTCGACCGTAGATGCTCCGCGCACTTGGGCAAAGTCGCGAAGGCGACGAAGCAGGGCGTTGGCGATTCGGGGCGTTCCCCGGCTGCGTCGGGCCACTTCAATGGCCGCCTCGGCCTCGATTCCCATCGATAAAATGCTGGCGGACCGCTCCACGATGGTGGAGAGCAACTCGACGCTGTAGTACTCCAAGCGCGCGGCAATGCCGAAGCGGGCCCGCAGCGGCGACGTAAGCAACCCACTTCGGGTGGTCGCGCCAATTAAGGTGAAGGGCTTGAGCTTGATTTGCACGGAGCGCGCCGCCGGTCCGGACTCGAGCATGATGTCAATTTGGTAGTCCTCCATGGCGCTGTAGAGGTACTCTTCAACCACCGGACTCAAGCGGTGTATCTCGTCGATGAACAGCACGTCGTTGGCATCCAGGCTGGTAAGCAAGCCCGCCAAATCTCCGGGCTTGTCCAATACCGGTCCGCTCGTCAGCTTGAGCGAGGACCCCAATTCACCCGCAATGATGTAGGCCAAGGTGGTCTTGCCGAGGCCCGGAGGCCCGTGAAGCAAGACGTGGTCCAGCGCCTCTTCGCGAAGCCGTGCAGCCTGAACAAAAACCTTGAGGTTTTCGAGCACTTTGGCCTGGCCGGCGAAGTCGTCGAAGCGCGCGGGGCGCAGGCGCTGTTCGGCCTCGCGATCGTCCATGCCCGCCGAAGAGGCGTCGTGCAAAAAATCCACCATAGCTGCAAATGTAAACGGCCGCTCGGGGAAACCGGGCGGCCGTTCAACGAACTTATAAACGCTTAGTGCGCCTGCTCGCCATCCTTTAGCGGCGTGTTCTGGGGCACGAAGTCTTCGTCGTGGCCCGGCTTGCTGTAGTCGTAGGCCCAACGGTGCACCTCGGGAATGGCGCCCGGCCAGTTACCGTGAAGGTGTTCCACGGGCGTCGTCCACTCCAGCGTGTTTGAATTCCACGGGTTTTGCGGTGCCTTGGGACCACGCCACATGGAGTAGAAGAAGTTGAAGATGAAAATCAACTGCGCAATACCGCCGCCAATGGCGAACATCGTGATGATCACGTTGATGTCCTGAAGCTCGTCGAAAATCGGGAATTCGGCGTTGCTGTAGTAGCGGCGCGGCAGACCGGCAAGTCCGGTAAAGTGCATCGGGAAGAACACGCCGTAGGCGCTTACAAACGTCAGCCAGAAGTGCAGGTAGCCCATCGACTTGTTCATCATGCGGCCGTACATCTTGGGGAACCAGTGGTACACCCCCGCGAACATCCCGAAGATGGCCGAAAGACCCATTACGATGTGGAAGTGCGCCACCACGAAGTAGGTGTCGTGAACGTTGATATCCAGGGCCGAGTCGCCGAGAATGATGCCGGTCAAACCGCCCGCCACAAACGTGCTCACGAGTCCAATCGAAAAGAGCATGGCCGGGGTAAACTGAATGTTGCCCTTCCACAGCGTCGTAATGTAGTTGAAGGCCTTCACCGCCGACGGGATGGCAATCAACAGGGTGGTAAACGTGAACACCGATCCGAGGAAGGGATTCATGCCCGTCACGAACATGTGGTGGCCCCACACGATGAACGAAAGGAAGGCGATGGCCAGAATGGACCCAATCATGGCGCGGTAGCCGAAGATGGGCTTGCGCGAGTTGGTCGCAATCACCTCAGACGTAATGCCCAAAGCCGGCAGAAGAATGATGTATACCTCGGGGTGGCCCAAGAACCAGAACAGGTGCTCGAACAGAATAGGGCTTCCACCCTGGTTCGTCAGCATTTCGCCCGCCACCATGATGTCGCTCAGGTAAAACGAAGTCCCCATCGAACGGTCAAACACCAGAAGCAGCGCCGCGCTAAGCAGAACCGGGAACGACAGCACACCAAGAATGGCGGTCACCAAGAAGGCCCAGATCGTCAGCGGAAGGCGGGTCATCGACATACCCTTGGTGCGCAAGTTGATCACCGTCACGATGTAGTTGAGTGAACCAATCAAGGAGCCGGCGATAAACAGGGTCATCGAAACGAGCCAAAGCGTCATGCCCGCACCCGAGCCCGGCATGGCCTGGGGCAGTGCGCTCAACGGCGGGTATACGGTCCAACCGCCCGAGGCAGGGCCCGTTTCCACAAACAGCG
>JACCDW010622391.1_pt1 | contig 19978 bp, 29 predicted proteins | sample 7449781 | NCBI WGS metagenome assembly JACCDW01 (sample SAMN15323449, study PRJNA562643) | freshwater metagenome | isolation source: river surface water | place: USA:Blue River Watershed | collected 2017-08-18
ATCATTGACTCGTTGGGCATGTTGCTAACCCCAACTGATGTTAATCAATTCGAAGCAGGTGACTTGAAAGGTGACATGGGCCGTAAACCTAAAGCACTTACAGCACTTGTTCGTAACTGTGTTAATATGTTTGGTTCACTAAACATTGGTCTAGTAGCAACTAATCACACATATGCATCACAAGATATGTTTGACCCAGATGACAAGATCTCCGGCGGTCAAGGTTTTATCTATGCGTCAAGTATTGTTGTCGCAATGAAAAAACTTAAACTCAAAGAGGACGAGGACGGTAATAAGATTTCAGAAGTCAAAGGTATCCGTGCAGGGTGCAAGATTATGAAAACTCGTTATGCTAAACCTTTTGAATCGGTTCAAGTTAAGATTCCATACGAGACTGGTATGAATCCTTATAGCGGTCTAACTGATCTTGCTGAAGGTAAAGGCATCCTTAAAAAGGACGGCAATCGTCTTTCTTATGTAACCAGCGATGGAGAAATTCTTAAGTTCTATCGCAAAGAGTGGGAACGCAATGAGAGTGGATGTCTAGACCAAGTCATGACAGATATTTCAAATCATGGCGAAAAATCCGTTTCCGAGATAACTACTACAGTTGAACCTGAAACGGAGACTCAAGGATGAAAGACGATTTAATCGCTGATCTATGGAATTCTGTTGTAGAACATATTCCAGAAAAAGCAAGAAAAGATGTAGCTTATGATTTTATCAATACGCTACTTGATTATGGTATCAAAGATACAATATTAGAAAATCTACTTGGTGTAGATCCTTACCTAGATGATGCCATAAATTATGCCATCGACGGCGAGGAAATCGAAGAAGAAGATTACGATTACAACGAAGATGAGGATTAAATGAATTGGTATGATCGAGTTTCAAAGGATATTTCAAACATACCTGATGCTGTGGCCTATTATGAAGCTGAATTACTAGCAGCAAAACAAGATGTCCGTGTAGCGGGAAACATCGAGAAAGCCTCTGCGCAAATGCCCGGCATAGTAGAAACTCGATTTAATCAACTTCAAGAAATCGAAGGTATTTTAGAATATCTTAATATCGAACTTCGTAGACTTCGTAGTCAACACTTTCGTAAGTATCTTGAAAATTATCAACGTAGCCTGTCCTCTAGAGACTGTGAAAAGTTTGTAGAGGGCGAGGCCGACGTTGTTGACTTTGAAAAGATCATCAATGACTTTGCTTTATTACGCAATAAATGGTTAGGCGTTATCAAAGCATTAGACATTAAACAATGGCAGTTAAGCAATATTGTTAAACTTAGAACTGCTGGGTTAGAAGACGCTACTCTTTAATCCAGTGCCAGGTAGCCCACGACCATTGCGGTAGTGGGCTTTTATTTGGAAATGCTGCCATCATTCTTTCCCAGCATTGTGTTTCTAATCTTCCGTATTTTCTTTTTAATTCAACAGCAAGATTACTTTTGATAAGAAGTTGACCACCTGGATTTAAATTATCCATACAGGTTTGATATAATTCTTTCCAGTCATCTGTAGACCATTCTTCGTTTAATTCAAACGTTGTTCTAATCATAACAATACAATCCCAAGGACCTTTAGGGATATCTTTTCCGTATCTTGGAAATAGCCCACACTCGACTGTTTTTAAATCTGCGTCGTTGTGGAATAATTTTAAAAATTCTGATGTCCGTCCAAAATATGTTCCGGTATATTCGTGATTAAAATGTTTAGATAAAGATCCAAAATGTCCTAGACCAGCACCCACATCTAATATTTTTTGATTCGATGTTTGATTTAGTTTTAAAATATTAAAAATTTCTATTTTTTCTTCGAGGAACTGATCTTCGTCAATATACTTTAGCCATTCTTCCATGCCAGAATCGATTGCTAATTTTTTTTGTTGTTCTACTCTACAAATATCTTTTGCTAATTCTAGATTCACGAATATCTCCAAGTTTTAATATTTACCATTAACATAGCATATAAATATCAGTATGAAAAAACTTATTTTAGTAACCGGTGGATTTGACCCAATTCACTCAGGTCATATATCTTACTTTCAATCAGCAAAAGAATTAGGTGATATTCTTGTTGTAGGCGTTAATTCCGATGCGTGGCTAACACGTAAGAAAGGCGCACCTTTTATGCCATTTCATGAAAGAATGAATATTGTTAAAAATATAAAAGGTGTTGATTTTGTTTTAGAATTTAACGACGATGACGGCAGTGCTAAACATGCGATTAAACTTTGTCGACAGACTTGGCCCGATCATGAAATAGTTTTTGCCAACGGCGGCGATCGCACTAAAGAAAACATTCCGGAGATGGATGTTAAAGATGACCATTTATCTTTTGAATTTGGTGTTGGCGGATTTAATAAGGCCAATTCTAGTTCATGGATTTTACAAGAATGGAAAGCTCCTAAAACTGAACGCCAATGGGGATATTACCGTGTGTTACACGAGGTTCCTGGAATGAAAGTCAAAGAGCTTACAGTTGAACCAGGAAAAAGTCTAAGTATGCAACGTCATAATTTACGTGCAGAATACTGGATAGTTAGCGAAGGCCGAGCAGTTGTTAATAGTATGATGCCTGGCGGTTATTCATTACCAGCAACTGAATTAGCAAAACACGAAGAATACAAAGTGCCGGTTAACGAATGGCATCAGTTAACTAATCCATATGAAGAACCTGTTAAGGTTGTTGAAATACAATACGGCGAACAATGTATCGAAGAGGACATTGAACGAAAATGAAAGTATTTGTTGGATATGATATCAGAGAAGATGTCGCATTTCAAGTATGTGAATATAGTATAACCAAGCATCAACCAAATGCCGACGTTATTCCTCTTAAACAAAAAGAATTAAGAGAAAGCGGACTTTATACTAGAGCAGTTGATCCGCTAAGTTCTACTGAGTTTACCTTTACTAGATTTTTAGTTCCTTATCTTTCCGATTACAAAGGATGGGCTGTATTTGTAGATTGTGATTTTGTGTTTGTTGATGATGTTAAAAAGTTATTTGAACAAGCTGATGATCAATATGCTGTAATGGTAGTGCAACACGATTACACTCCCAAAGAAGGATTAAAGATGGATGGTTGTAAACAATTATCATATCCTAGAAAAAATTGGAGCTCTACAATACTGTGGAATTGCGGCCACCCGTCAAACCGTCAAATTACACCTGATGTAGTTAATACTCAAACAGGACAATACCTACATAGATTTCAATGGCTTAAAGACGAAGAAGTTGGAAATTTAAAACCAGAATGGAATTGGTTAGTGGGATGGTATCAAGAACCAACAGACGGATCGCCTAAGGCATTACATTACACCGAAGGCGGGCCTTGGTTCAAGGATTATCGCAGATGCGAATATCATAAAGTCTGGAAAAAATATCTTAAAGAAATGTTAAAATGAGTAAATGGATATTCCTTAGTAAAGGAAACGAAGACGATTACATTAATCTGTTTGCTGCTGGTTGCGGCGAAGATACGATTGATCCTGCGACATTTGATCCAGAAGAAGGCAACGAACCTATTGTATTAAGAGGAATTCTTAAAAAAAGAATTATAAAAAAATGTCTTAAAATAGGTAGAACTTTTTATTATGTCGATACTGGATATTTTGGAAACGAAATAACACTTAACAATCCCAACGGATGGAAGTATTGGCATCGAATAGTTAAAAACGATCTACAACATAACAATATAATTGCTAGACCGGACGATCGATTTAAACATTTTAATAAAAAATTTAATCCCTGGAAAAAGAACGGAAGAAAAATATTAATAGCTAAACCAGACGAAAAGCCTATGAAATATTATGGGCTTGAACTAGATCAGTGGGTTGAAGATACTGTTAATGAAATTAAAAAATATACAGACAGGCCGATTGAAATTAGAGATCGTGCCAAGCAACGAATTGACAGAGTTGTGCATAACACCTTGCAAGAAGCATTAGACGATGATGTGTTTGCTCTAGTTACATACAATAGTGTAGCCGCTATCGAAAGTGTGTTTCATGGAGTTCCTGCATTTACATTATCGCCATCACACGCTGCTAGTCCTGTCACACTGCAAGATTTAAGTAAAATAGAAACACCGTATTATCCGGACAAAGATAAATTGTATGCATGGGGTTGTCATCTTGCATATGGTCAATTTCATGTTAGCGAAATGCGAAATGGCAAAGCAAAAGAGATGTTAGAAAATGAATGACGAATCAATAGAAAATTTTTTATGCATAGGGTCTGGCAATATTATAACTGCCGATAGTGAAGATACTTCTAAGCCATTAGTAGTAAGGGGTGTTATTAAAAAAGACCATATATATAAATGTATTGAAAATAATAGAGATTACTATTATGTAGATACCGGATACTTAGGTAACTTTCCTAGTCCTGGAAATACTTCAGGGAAAAAGAAATGGCATCGCATAGTTAAAAATGGTTTACAACACGATCAAATGTTTGATGTTCCGGACGATAGATGGAATACTTTAGTCAAACAAGATCCTCGATTAAAGTGGAATGGGTGGAAAGATCATAATAAAAAAATATTATTAGTAATGCCTAATCCCAAAGCCTGTAAGTTTTACGGAGTTGATTACGATACTTGGGTTGAAGAAACTACTAATCAAATTAAAGCAAATATTGATCTGCCTATTGAAGTAAGAGTTAAGGGTTCAAGAAGTGAACGAAATACTGGATATACCATCTACGATGCATTTGATAGTGGTGTATATGCTACTGTGGCATTTAATAGTATTGCTGCGTTAGAATCAGTTTTATACGGAATTCCAGCATTTGTTTCAGTGCCATGTGCTGCAACTCCGCTGGCAAGTTACGATCTAACACAATTAAAAAATCCTTTTAGGCCTAGTCAAGAACAAATTTTAAAACAATGTCGATCCATAGCTTATGGACAATTCACATTAGAAGAAGTCTCCAGCGGGGTTGCTTGGAGAATTATTAACAGGTATCCTTATGAAACTTCTATTAAACGATAAAGAAATATCACACTTCTTGGTTAGTCAAATTGATCACCTAGGTGCTCTTAAATTACTGTGGAAGAATGAAGAACATGCAGGAGAAGTTATCTCTTACATTATTTTTGAAAAACAAAAACCAAAATACAATCTTGAAAAGATGCGTAAAAAATTCAAAGATAAAATTAGAGGTGCAGTAGAAAGAGATTTAAAAAGTTGGTGGGGAAATGCTAAAAACACTCTTGCCGAACGAAAATTAACTTATTTCAAATATATTAATTCTAATCTAGATTATTTTATGGATAATCTAGGAGAAGACCGTGTTTTTGAAATGTATAAAAATAGTTGGAAACAGAATTTTGTAAAAAGTGTTGGGTATCAAATTGAACCTAATTCTACAATGATCAGACGAACAAAATTTAATGATCCTAAAGAAAACTGTTTGATTAGAAACACAGTTGGCAACGAAGGATTGTTGATTGAAAAAATTGATAACAAATATCCTTTCTGGTTTATTGATAGCGGATATACTAATTTTGTTGAACCAAATAAAAAGTGGCACAGGGTTGTTCAAAATCATTTACACTATGGCAGATATTTTGATGCGCCGGCTGATAGACTCGGGAACTTTAAAATATTTCCAAAGCCATGGAGAGATGGTGGAGATAAAATTTTAGTTATCGAGCCTGGACAATTTGCTGCTGGAATATTTCACGTAAACATAAAAGAATGGAAATATCAGGTTGAAGAAGAATTAAGAAAATACACAGACAAAAAAATTGTGTTTAGAGAAAAGGCTCCTAAAAAACAAAGAGCTCCCCTATACAAACATTTACTTGAAGAAGATTATCATTGTGTAGTTAGTATTAATTCTAATGCCGCCACAGAAGCTGTGTGGGCCGGAATTCCAGTTATAACGTTAGATCGCCATATTACAAACCCTATAGCTAAAAACAATCTTTCAGATATTAATGATCTAGCAAGACCAAACATAGCTAATTGGTTATGTATGTTAAGTTACAGTCAATTTTCCTATGACGAATTAATAGACGGAACTGCTATAAAACTTATACAGAAATATGCATAAATTTACTGCGGTCGCATATTATGGCGGCATTCCTCCGAACAATAGTAATCCAGAAAAACCGTTAATTCTTGATAATTTTTGTCAAGGTGTAATTGCCTCTGGTGATACTGCAATACAACATAGAGCTATGACTGTTCTACCTTGTGATGTTGCACTAATACAAGGTTTTGTTCATGAGCATGGAAAAAATGCTCCTCATTTGTTACTTAGAAAACAGGCAATCGATTTACAAAGAAGAAATAACAAACGCAGTTTGATTGTAGATAGTAATTTATTTTTATATGCAGATCCCGGTAATACAAAAACTTATCTTCGATATAGTTTTGATGGAGTTTTTCCAACTACTGGTTTTTATTTTGATAAAGACGTGGATCCGTTGCGATGGCAAAAACTTAGTCAACGATTAAATTTAAATTTAAAACCTTGGAGAACACAAGGAGAAAATATTCTTATCTGCTTACAAAGAAACGGCGGTTGGAGTATGCAAGGAGTTAGCACTATCGAGTGGCTTAACAAAACTATTGAACAAATTAGAACATATTCTAAAAAACGGCATATAGTTGTTCGAGGTCACCCAGGAGATAAAAAAACTCTTCAGTCCTTGATGATCAATCACAAAAATGTTTCAGTTAGTAAGAATGATAAACTAGTTGATGATTTAAGAAATGCATGGGCTACCGTAGTTTATAACAGTAGCCCTAGTGTGGCTAGTATTATCGAAGGAGTTCCTGCATTTTTAACTGATCCTCATCCAGAAAACAGTCAAGCACATGCTGTTTCAAACATAGGATTAGATAGGATCGAAGATCCATTGATGCCAGACAGACAATTATGGATAGAAAAATTATCGATGTGTCATTGGACGTTTGATGAATTACGATCTGGCGAGGCTTGGCAATTTTTTAGACAATATATTTAAACTTGTTGCCAATATGCTTCTTTTCTTTTAACTAGTAAATCAGTTCTTTTACTTTTTCCTAGATCTTTTCTTCCGCCTTTGAGGTGATCGAGATACGCACCCCAGAAACTATTGATCAAAGGATGACCTTCGCCAGTAACTAATCCTTCACTCCAATTCCACTGCTTGATAAACGGCATTTTTTGTCTAACTGCGTCAAAAACAAAACTATCGTGCCATTCGTCGAGATAAAAAATTCCATGTTCTGCATTGTCATACATTTTTTGAAATTCTTGCAAGAAAGTTTTAGTCATAGTCGACTTTAAATTTAAAGAATACAAGCCGCATTCAGAAAATTTTCCTTTTCTTCCTAAAAAACACAAATCTTTGTCTAATGGCACATAAGATTGTAAAGTTTGAAGATGTATAGGACTATGACAAATGGTATCAGCATCCATCCACATCAATACATCAGCATCAATGGTCTTGGCACAATGAAAAATAGCATAGACTTTGTGTGCAAATCTAATAGCATGCCATTTAAAACCTTTTCCAGCATCTTTTCTTTTTGATCTAACTGGATCATCACTAACATCTCCGTTGGCCTTAGGCACATTTCGCCACTTGTCCTTGAATGCCACCAGTTCAGGAGAACTCTTGTGAAGATCATGAACCATTAAGTTTGGTGCAGACTCTAAAACTTCGCATTCTTCGGCATATACGTGAAGCTCAACCTCCGCAGGCCAATTTTTTAAGAAAGTCTTGATCATATTTTGACCATACTTTTCGTATCCAGATTTGTTAAATGTAGTAACCACTGATATTTTCATTGCATCATCTTCCAACCGTGAAAAAAACCCATTTGCTCCACCGGCCTATAGTGAAAATTCCATAATAATTTGGTTTTTTCTCTATCAACTAGATCGTTACCTTCAATTAAAATAAAAGGACGAGACCTTGACCATAAAGAAACACATTGATTTAAATTGTGTAATTGTAAAAGGTCTACTAGTATTGCCGAAGGATTACCAATTTGACCAATTTCATGAAAATCTTGTCTATAAATTAAATTTCTTGATCTAATTTCAGGCGGGACAGGGTTAACAACAAAAACTGTATCAAATATTTCTGTAAGTTCTTTAATCATACCAAAGCCGGTTCCCAGAACCAAAGCAGATTCTGGTTCTTTGACAAATTTGGTAATTCTTTTTGCAAATTTACTCATTGTAGACATTAAATACTCAGTTATTTATAAGGTCTTATGAGATTCAAATTATATCGAGAATATGGTGCTCTAAACAGCCCGCCTGTGTTCAATGCTGTTGAGCTAGGTTTAAGAACCGCTGGACACGAAATCGTCACAGATGGTGAAGATGTTGCGGTCATATGGTCAGTTTTATGGCAAGGACGTATGGCCAACAACCAAAAAATTTATCAAGAGGCAAGACGTCAAGGCAAACAAGTATTGATCATTGAGGTTGGTAATTTAAAAAGAAATCATACATGGAGAATAAGTTTAGAGCACATTAATGGTCAAGGTAACTTTGCTAATTTTGACAATTTAGATGTCGATCGACCACAAAAATTAGGTGTTAAATTAGAACCAGTTAAAGAAATTCGAAGACCAGAAATTCTAATTGCTACCCAACACCAAGCTAGTCTACAGTGGCAGGGAATGCCAACTATGCCTACTTGGACCAAAGATACTGTCTATAAGCTGCAACAGTATACCAAGAGAAAAATCATAATAAGACCCCATCCAAGATCCCCATTTAGAGTAGATCTTCCAGGAACTGTAATGGAAGCTCCTCAAAAAGTTACTGGCTCATACGACGACTTCAATATCAACTATAACTACCATTGTGTGATCAATTACAACAGTGGACCAGCAGTTCAAGCAGCCATTCAAGGAGTTCCTGTGATTTGCGATAGAACCAGTTTAGCCGGTATTTTAAGCGAAAAAATAGAAAACATTGAAAACATCAAACTACCAGACAGAAGTGACTGGTTTCTTAAATTATGCCACACTGAATGGACAGTGGACGAAATTCAACAAGGAATGCCATTTTTTAGGCTAATACCTACAATCTCTGGTTGACTTTGTATCTAGCAAAGTTTATAATACAACTATGACATCATCTGGGTTCATTGAAGACATTTTTTTGGAGTTTGCTCGATTCGCTGACCTTCGAGCAATCACTGTCCAACGACAAGACAGATCGGTGATAGAAAGTTTTTCTATCAGCATCTCTGGTGGAAGTCAACTCACCGAGAACCAAGCAAAATTTATTCTAAAAATATTGCAAAAATATCGAAATGTTTGCCAACTATCAGGCTTTGATTATATTGATGCTGTAGACAATCCGCAATGGAAAAATAGTTTTAGAACACTCGATCATACTAAAAAGATTTTTGTTGAAACAGACGAAAATCAAAAATTGTTTGTTTGTGCAAAGTTTCCATATCAGCTAAAAAAACAAGTTGATGAAGAAATTGCTGTCACTTCTTACAGCGTATGGGACAGTGAAAGAAAAATTAGAAAGTTTACAGTTGAAGATCACAATATTATTCAATTATACGAATTTGCAAAAAATAATAATTTTGAAATTGACGAGACGTTTTTAAATTTACTCTCGCAAGTTGAAGAAATATGGCAAAATTATGAAAAAATTTCACCTTACTCGGTTGTTGTTAACGGGAAGGTAGAATTGCATAATGCACCAACAGATGCTATAGAATACTGGAACAATAACAAAACAAATAATTTGTTTAACGATTTGTTATTGGCTAAAGACATGGGATACGTGTTGTCAAAAATTCCAGAAAATTCCATTGAAAAAATTGCTAGCTCTGATTCTAATGCATTCTGGGTAAAAACTAATCGAGAATTTTTAGAAATTTGTAAACAGATAGATGGTAAAGTGTGTGTGGTGTTAGATCGTGTTGGTAGGACTTTAGAATGGTTAGAAAAATTTACCTCAGATATTGAAGAAGTTGGCATTTCTAGAAAAGATGTCAAGGTCTGTTTCCGTGCAGACAAAACAGAAAATCCAGAATTGAATGCTTGGATTAAATCAAACGGGTTCGGTGGAAAAGTAGATAGCGGGAAAATTTTAATTTTTAATCATAAGCCTGCTAAGTGGTTGTTTAAAGAATCAGATTCTGTTAAAATATTAGCAAGTAATAATTTATATCCATCGACTAACCAAATTTCTAGAGACTGGTTTAATAGTCATCCTTGCATTATCTATATAGGAGATATAAAGCCATCTCAGGATAAGGAACAAAAAATTGTCAACTTGTAAATTAATTATAAAAGACGAAGTTAATATTAAAGTAGATGGGCTTAGTGTTGAAACTAGACGTAAAATAGTCAATGCCCTTAAGTATGATCTGCCATATGCTCGTCACATGCCCGCTTATAAACTTGGAAGATGGGATGGAACTAAGACGTTCTTTGGTATAGGTGGCACAGGCTATTTGGCCCACTTAGATGTTATATTGCCTATTATCGAAGAGTCTGGTTACGACATTGATGTTGAAGATCTAAGACAGAGCCAATCATTAAAATTTCCTACTATTGGAGAAAATTATTGGGCTGATCAAGGCAAGACATGGCCCAAGGGACATCCGCAAGCTGGACAACCTATCATACTTCGAGACTATCAATATGATGTTGTTAATAAATTTTTAGAAAATCCGCAGTCATTACAAGAAGTAGCTACAGGTGCAGGTAAGACAATTACAACAGCAACATTAAGTCATCTTTGTGAACCATATGGACGCACAATGGTTGTTGTTCCAAATAAATCGCTGGTCGTGCAGACTGAAGAAGATTATAGAAACTTAGGGCTTGATGTTGGCGTATACTTTGGCGATCGTAAAGAATTAAACAAGACACATACAATCTGCACATGGCAAAGTCTCAACGTATTAGAAAAGAAAAGTTATGATTCTAATACACTAACATTAGCAGAATTTTGCGAAGGTGTTTGTGCAATTATCATCGACGAGGTTCATCAAGCCAAAGCAGATGTGTTAATGAGATTAGCCACTTTAAATTTCCGTAACTGTGCTATTCGTTGGGGATTAACTGGAACTATACCTAAAGAGAAATGGGAATTTCAAAGTTTATTAGCCAGCATTGGTCCAGTGATTAATCATGTTTCAGCACACGATTTACAACAAAAAGATGTTTTAGCAAAATTAGATATACAAATTTTACAAACTAATGATGTTCAAGTCTTTAGAACTTACGCTGAAGAATACACTTGGCTAGTTACTGATAATACTCGACTAGACTGGATATCTAATAAAATAAAATCAATTGGCAGCACTGGAAACACCTTGGTATTAGTTAATAGAATTGATACAGGTAACAAATTAATAGAACGTATTCCAGAAGCTGTGTTTGTTAGTGGCGGAATGAAACTGGACGACCGCAAGGATGAATATGACGAAATTAAAACTAGTGATAACAAGATTATTGTGGCGACTTACGGTGTGGCCGCTGTGGGTATTAATATTCCAAGGATTTTTAATTTGGTTCTTATTGAGCCCGGAAAGAGCTTTGTCCGCGTTATCCAAAGCATTGGACGAGGCATTAGAAAGGCAGAAGACAAAGACTTTGTCCAAATCTGGGACATCACGTCTGCCTGCAAATACGCCAAGCGACACTTAACAGAAAGAAAAAAATACTATAAGGATGCAAAATATCCTTTTACAATAACCAAGGTAAACACATGAAAATTTTAACACTTAATAATACAGCATTCGATCTAAACGATTTACCAGAAGAAGTAGATGAAGATACTAGATTTTCTGTTTTAGATAATTCTAATCCAGCAGATCCAGATTTTTTCTTTATGCCTTTGATTTTTTTAGAATCATTTAACAGTCCGGCTATCTTACTTAATATTGGAGGTCATGAAGTTCAGATGCCTTTAGATTGGTGCATGGTAGTCGGTGACAAAGATTGCGGACTAGATCCAGAAGTTCTGCCATTAACTAGTATCAACGAAAGAGGCTTTGATGCGTTAGTGTTTAATCCTATTAAAGGATTCAAAGCTGACTATGCACCTATTGAAATTGTAAACATTTATCAGGATGTTCGTTGGTATTTTCCTAAGATGAAAAACGGACAATTATTAACTGTTCCGTTATCCGACGGTAAAAATCCACCATGTGCATTTTTTGTAAAAGAAATAAGCAGACAAAGCGAAGTATTACAATTACATAAACTGGTCTAATGCCACTAGATAGTTTAATGTGGTCTAATGAAGATTTTAAACGTCGATGTATAGGTTGGAAGTTGAAATTCAGTATTTGGCCTCGGCGCTGTTTTTACACAGGTAAATATCTTTGGTTAAAACAAGCATATTTCGGAGTAAGTATGATTTGTGGTCCCGGAGAACCTGTATTTGAATATCGATGGTGCGAAAGGAACGAATACTTACTTTTAAAAATTAAAGGAACAATATGAAAGCTGGAAAAGTATGGGGACAAACAGAATTGCTTGAAGCAAACGGTGTATTAGAGTTTCATAGGATTGAAGCCAAAGCCGGTGGGGTTTGTTCTAAACACAAACACAAATACAAATGGAATGGATTCTTTGTAGAATCTGGTGAGATGATCATTCGTGTATGGAAAAACAATTATGATCTAGTCGACGAAACTATTCTACATGCAGGACAATACACTAAAGTAGCTCCCGGTGAGTATCATCAGTTTGAAGCTGTAACTGATTGTGTGGCTTTTGAACTTTATTGGGCTGAATTCGATCACGATGATATCGAAAGAGAAACTGTAGGATTTTCAAAATGATTAAAGTCATAACAACTATGAGTCAATCCTATTGGGATAGGGTTGGCCAATATAGTGTGTCGACCTGGCCTAGTTTAATGCCAGAAGATTGGCAATTATGGCTTCATGACACTCCAGACATTCCGTTAAAGGTTGATAAAAAATTATCAGGCGAGGAAAAAGAAAAATGGGTAGCAGATGCTCACGTAGCATCAAATGGAAAACCGTTACCTCCAGGATATCAAAAAGAATGGGAAATGTTTTGTCATAAATCATTTGCTCAGTGGGAATGTTATAAAGAAGATCCTACCGGAATAATGATGTGGTGCGACTCAGACGTAAAGTGGCTCAAACAGCCCGACGAAGCTTTGTTAAGAAAATGCTTGGAAGGAAAGTTTTGTGCTTACTTGGGTAGAGATCGAGTTGACACTAGTCAAACAGCTAAAAAGAAATATTCTAAATTAACGCCAGAAACATGTATCATAGTCTATGATTTAAATCATCCAGTTGCTAGAGAATTTTTTACTAGATTTGAAAATGTTTATAAATCCATGGAGTTGTTTGATTTATATTCTTGGTGTGATGCTGCTGTATTCGAACATGTGAAATCTACACTTCCTGCTGAATACTTTAATGACATTGGAAAAAATGATCCTCCTGCAATAGCTCCACTACCGTTTAATTTCTTAAGTGAATATTTTGAACATTGGATGGGATGGACGAATAAAGAAGCACGAGAAGACATCAGTGGCAAGAAAGAAAAGGCAAAGTTTTTAAAAAGGAATCAACGATGAAAATAGTCCTTACAGGACATAAAGGATTTATCGGTTCTCATTATTATCACAAATTAATTTCTGAAAACTATAATGTTGCTACCTTTGATAAAAGAGCTGGTCAAGATTTAAAAGATAGTTTAGTGGTTAATGCATCGCCTGACTGCGATGTAGTAGTCCATATGGCGGCTACCAACGGCACTAAATTATTTTATGAAATTCCCACTGAAGTAGCATTTAATAATACAATTCCTACTTTTAATTTAATCGACAGATATAAAAATACAAAAACTAAATTTGTTTTTACTAGCACTTGCGAAATTTTTAATGGAGCAATTGATAAAGGGTTATATCCTGTTCCCACAGATGAAAAGGTTCCTGTTATGTTTGAGGATATTTTAAATCCTCGCTGGAGTTATAGTATTCCCAAAGCATTAGGTGAAAATTTAGTTTCTAATTGTGGTTTGCCGTGGTTAATAATTAGATACTTTAATATATACGGACCTGGACAGGTAGATCATTTTATTAGTGAATTTGTTGAAAGAGCAGTTAACGGAGAGTATTATATCAAAGGAGATGATACAAGAAGTTTTTGTTATATTGACGATGCTATAGAAATTACTCACAGATTAGTTACCGGCCATCAAGGACATATAGTTAATGTGGGTCGTCAAGAAGAAACACAAATTTCTACAGTTGCTAAGATTATTTTAAATATCTTAGAAATAGATCCAAACAAATTAGAAATTTTTCCAGGACCAGCAGGCAGTGCTAAAAGAAGATGTCCAGACACATCGTTAATGACAAAATTAACAGATTTTAAAGAATATACGTCTCTTGAAGAGGGACTTAGAAAAACAGTTGAGAGTTTAATATGAAAATAGGAATAATCGGGTGGGGAGTAGTTGGTAGCGCAGTTGGGGAAGGATTTAAAATGTTAGGGCATGATGTATTTGCACACGACCCTAAATTTAATACATCAATTGATTGTGTTATTGATACAGAATTAGTATTCATATGTGTGCCGACTCCAGAGGGAGAAAACGGCGAGTGTGATTTAAGTATAGTGCATGCCACTATTGACCATTTAAAAAAATTAGAATATACTGGGGTCATTGCTTTAAAATCTACGTCAGTTCCTGGAACCACTCAATCTATCATTGATAGATATCAGGATCAAGATATTTGTTTTGTTCCGGAATTTTTAAGAGAACGATCTGCGTTAGAAGACTTTGTAAGAAATCACGAACTTTTAGCTGTCGGGTGTCACAGCGATAGGGCATGGCATAAAGTGTGCGAAGCACATGCCTGGTTACCAAAACACACTGTCAGAATGACTCCTGCCGAAGCTGAGATATTAAAGTATTATTCTAATACATTTAATGCTCTTCGAGTTACTTTTGCAAATGTAATGTATGAAATTTGTGATAAACTTAATTCTGATTATGAAAAAATATTCAACACTTATCTTCTTAGAAAAGCAGCAAGTCCGGATTATCTAAAATGTGGACCAGACTTAAGAGGATACGGAGGCATGTGTCTACCTAAAGATACAAAGGCAATGGCTGATCTTTGTAAAAAATTAAATTTACCATTTAAACTTTTTGAAACTGTTGACTTAGATAACAACAAAATTAAAACCACCGTATTCCAAGGAATGAGAAAATGATACCAAAATATTCTGCATTTAGCACACAAAATTTAAAATACTACGACTTGATTGGTCGAGAAAGTATTAGAACTTTTTTAGAAAAGTGGCCTGCTGAAATTACATATACATTATATGCAGAAGATTTTGAACCAGATATTAAAGATTCAAGATTAATTGTAAAAGGATGGCATGACGTTAAACGATCATTAGACGAGTATGTTAAAACACATAACAGAAGCGTCGATGACGAAATGTATAAATTCTGGATTAAGAGTTTTGCATGGTTACAAGGAGCCAAAGATATAAAATGCGAATTTTTGATTTGGCTTGACAGCGACATTATCACTGACAAAGAAATTGATCAATCTTGGCTAGATTCTATTATAAATCAAGAAGCATTGATAACAGATATTCCATCAGGAGATTTTTTAAGAGATAAAGAATCAGAAACCGGATTTGCTGTTCTAAATTTTAAAAATCCTCTTGCTCAAGAATTTATTAATGAATATAAAAAACATTATGATGATAACACTATAACTAATTTACATAGACACATCGACAGTGCAGTTTGGTGGAACACTACTAAAATTTTAGAAACAAAAACTAAAATTAATCATTTACATACAACCGAAGATCACTGGGGTCCATTTAAATATACTGTATTAGCAGAAAGATTAAGTCATTGGATTGCTGCTAAAAATAAAAGAGCATGGGCTAGTGGAAAAGCTCGAAGGATCTAAATGATTTCAGAAAAAACAATTAGAAAACAAATTCGTTTTTATAACGGAAACACCTATAGTCAAATGGCGCAAGATGTTTTAGTTCTAGTCCTTACAAATTTTTTAAAGAACGGATATTTTGTTGAGTTTGGCGCAACGGATGGTGTTAGTTTAAGTAATACTGTATTGTTAGAACAAGAATATGGTTGGAGTGGAATATGTGCAGAACCTATTCCTTTTCAATTTGAAAAATTAAAACAAAACCGTAAATGTTCTGTAGATCATCGTGTTGTATATAATACTACCGGAGAACAGATTAAATTTAAAATTAATCAAGAATCTCTAGACGAATCCGGTATTGTTGATAAAGATGACAAGGATGCTTTTGATGTAGAATCTGTTACACTAGTTGATTTACTAAGGCAATATAATGCTCCAAAACATATCAACTATTTGTCAATCGACACAGAAGGAACGGAATTTTCAATTATCGAAAATTTTGATTTTTACAATTACACAATTGACATTATTACAATAGAACACAATTACGTAGAAGAAAATAGAAAAAAGATATATTCTCATCTAATACCGTTAGGATATAAAAGAATTCTTACAGATAAATCTAGATGGGACGATTGGTATGTTAAGACAACATTATTAGAGAACTTTGATGAAAGCATTTATTATCCGTCTGAAGAATAATCAAATATCCGAAACACACGCAGACGATTGTGTTATCCGTGCTGGCGAGCACGGTGTTAAGGTAGAATATTTTGATGCTGTAAACGGTAAAGAATACGAAGCACATCTAAGGCAATTAAGAATAAAACCTCGATATAAATTTAAAAAAGGTCGTGCAGGAGTATTTGGTTGTTTTCTGAGCCATTATTATCTATGGAATAATTGTGTTGCTGATGATGTTCCTTATTTGATTCTCGAACACGACGGATATTTTATTAGATCACTACCGGAAAATATTTTAGATCAGTTTAACGATGTGTTAAAACTAGACAACTTAGATCCTTATTCTAAAGCATACGAACAATTAATAGAAGAAGAAAAAGATAATAATGTAAGTGTGTCAAAATATCACAATGGTCAAGCAAAGTTTTTAGAAAAAAATCAAACTGGTAATTATATGAGAGGTGCATACGGCTATATTATAAAACCACATGCAGCTAAAAAGATTGTAGACTGGATTAGTCAAAACGGATTTGTTCCTGCAGATCAACAGATTGGAGATGCATTGGTTGACATTTCTGTTACAATCCCTACAATAGTAAGACTACATCCAGCATATCACAACAGAATAGGCGAGTTGTCGTTGACTGGAAATCCGGAGTTACTATAATGGGATCATTAACGCCAGGGGCTACATATATCTACGAACGTCAAGGCGGCACTGTATATGCTCGTGAAATGGGAGCGCCAGCACATGAAAGAATTGTTATAGGATACGATTGGGAATTAGATACCAATCCGGCAAGAGTAAAAGGCGCATCTATTGACGATATTAGAGAAAATCAACTTTGGCATAACATTAGACGTGCAGCATTGGACAATAAAGAGTTGGAATATCTGCTAGAACGTGCTAAAATGTTATATTACTTGAGTAAAGACCATGGGCAAGAATAAACACGTAGACCTTTTTAAAGACATGATCCCTGCTGTAGATATGGGGCTAAAAGAATTGTGGGATGCCGCCACTGAAGATGGTCAAAAAGAAATCAAAGGCGACCTTTGGAATTTAAATCGTTATATTAGCAGTGTTAAAAGTTCAAATAACGAATTACAAGAACATTATCTGTTAACGGTAAATGAATTCTATAATAAGAATTGGGCTAATATTTCTAAGCATCCAAAGTTGCAATGGATGTCATTGACACTATGCAGTCATGAAAGTAAAAAATCTCAATTTCACGAATGGATTCCTTTAAAACGTGAAAAGAACAAGAAAGAAGAATTTTTAGCAAATTTATTTCCTAATATGAAGAGGGCCGACATTGAAACACTTGCAGCAATCAGCACAGACAAAGAAATCAAACAATACTGTGAGTCTCTTGGTTGGGATAAAAAAGAAATCAATGGAATTAAATTTTAAGTGTGAACATTGCGGCAAGGCTTTTGCTAAAGAAAAAACTTTGTTTGTTCACATCTGTGAACAGAAGCGTAGATTCTTAGCCAAAGATGAAAAACATGTTCAAATGGGTTTGTTGACTTTTCAAAAATTCTATGAGGTTACACAAAAGGTAAGAACCCCTAAATTGTTTGATGAATTTGCCAAAAGCCCATACTATACAGCGTTTGTAAAGTTTGGTAGCTTTATGGTTAATCAATCACCAATATATCCAGAGAGGTTTATTGAATACGTTGTAAAAAGCGGTATTAAATTAGATCATTGGTGTAGAGATGAACTATATGAACAATACCTAATAGAACTTATTAAAAAAGAACCGGCTGATGGTGCTATACAACGAACTATTCAAACCATGATGAATTGGGGAGAGAAAAACAGTAGTCCGTGGGAACATTACTTTGCCTACGTCAATCTTAATCGTGCCACTCACGATATTAAAGAAGGATTGATTAGTCCATGGATATTGTTCAATACCAAAGCAGGCAAAGAAATGCTAAGACGTATGAACGATGAACAATTAGACATTGTGTCTCCAGTTATTGATCCGCAGCATTGGAGTATTAGATTTAAATCATTACCAGCAGACGTTGAACTTGTGAAGGATGTTATTAAGGAGGCAAAAATATTATAATGCCTAAAAAGAAAGAACTAGAAGTTCAGGTAGAAGAATTAGCCGAAAACGAAGAATATATATCTAGAGATGATATCGATGTCGAAGTGGTAACGTCATCCGACGATCCTGTAGTTTATGTAAAGTTTAGTGGATTTGATGATATGGAAGACGCCGAAGATTACGCTGAATTTCTAGCAGAAACGTTACCGTTACTATTATTTCAGAGCACCAGACTACAATGAGAAAATTATTAGATGGAACTGAAGTTCCAGAATTAACAGAATCAAAAACTTTAACAATCAAAACAAAATGCCCAGAAAAGTGGTTATTGATTGACTTAGAGACTGGAGAGCGTTATACTGGATACACAACAGACGGAACACGTGATTGGAAAAAGGTTGATACATGCCGGACATTGACATAGACTTTGTTGATAGAGATCAAGTATTAAATCTATTTGATCATATTTGCGCCAGCAGAAGCGAATCAGGTAAACTGGTTAAACATAATACTGGCGTATATTTTCACGAGGTTCCAATCAATGCTGTTTCGGGACTGTGTGCTGTTCCTTATGACGAAGCCGAACAAGAAGGCAATTTTAAAATAGATTTTTTAAACGTTGGAATTTATAAAGGTGTTCGAGACGAAGATCATCTTACACAACTTATGAATACAGAGCCGCTATGGGATCTTCTAGAGCAAGACGATTTCGTCAACTTGCTTTTTCACGTAAACGGGCATGGTTCTATATTAAGGCAAATGAAACCAACGAGTGTGGAACAACTGGCGGCCATACTAGCAATGATACGTCCAGCCAAACGTTATCTGATTGGCAAAGACTGGACTACAGTAATGGCGGAAGTGTGGACAAAACCAGAGAATGACGAGTATTATTTTAAAAAGAGTCATGCCACGGCGTATGCTATGGCCATTGTGGTGCAGATGAATCTAATCTGTGAAAGTATCAGCTACGGATTTAGTTAATTTGCTTTTCTTACTAAAGTAATTGATTTTCTTTTAATTCTTTTTACAATTATATCATTTAGGCTAGTGCATGGGCCTAATAGAACTTTTACATCTTTAGTAGAAAAATTGCGTATGGCGTAACGAAAATCTGCTATTTCTCTAAGCAAGAAAATATTAATGGGGATTTGACGATTTGATTCCCACCACCAAGCTTCGCCCAGTTCTAAAAAACGTTGTTTTTCGATGTCAGTGCGAATGGCAGCATAGTCGTATATGCTAGTAACCTGCGCATCTTGGTTAATTATTATGCCCACGTATTCTTGATTTACGTGGTTTATTACGCTGA
>JACCDW010371285.1_pt1 | contig 19976 bp, 10 predicted proteins | sample 7449781 | NCBI WGS metagenome assembly JACCDW01 (sample SAMN15323449, study PRJNA562643) | freshwater metagenome | isolation source: river surface water | place: USA:Blue River Watershed | collected 2017-08-18
AGCGTAGAGGTCGAACGCACGGCACTTGTAATGCCGCTCCGAAAGGACACCGCAGGTTCAAATCCTGTCTCCAGCTTGAGTTCTATAACTCCAAATGTCACTTATTTCACAAACAGACCGTCAAATGGTCATTGAAGCACTTGAATATTATGTTCAAAAACTTAAGGAAGATAACTGCACTCCCGCCTCTATCAGTGCATTCCAAACCCTCCTTAACTGGGTTGAACTGGAGCATTTCAAGCATGAATAAATATCAGTACCTGTAACCGGCAAATTTACAGGAGGAGGGTGTAAGTCCCTCCATTTTATTATAAATATTATTGCCGGTTACAGAGTAGAACTATGTCGAAGTATAACTTTATTCATCAACTTGAAGATGATGAAGAGTGTAAAGAATTAAAAGATTATCCTGGTTATTTTATTACTACCAAAGGAAGAGTTTGGAGTAGTATAAAAGGAAGAGGTAGATGGTTAAGTCAGTATAAACAAGGAAAATATTATTGGGGAGTTCAAATTGGTGGAAGAAGTGGTGGGAATAAATTAATTCATCAGTTGGTAGGAAGAAATTTTTTAAAAGATTATAAAAATGGAATGCATATCCTTCATAAAAACGAAATACTAGATTATCCTTATATAAATTTTTTAGATAATCTTTATGTTGGTACTCAAAAAGATAATATTATAGATAAAAATATAAAAAACAGAGGAAAATATGGAGGAAAATCGCATTTAACTATTGAACAAGTTGACGAAATCAGATTAATGTGGAATAATACTAAAGGAGAGACCGCAAACAAATTTTCCACAAAAATATGCAAATCATATGGTGTAAGTAGAAGCACTATTTCTTGTATTGTAAAAGAAAAAACTTGGACTTATGTTTAGAAAGGAGGAAAAATCATTAATATAAAACTCTGGTACTGCGAATCTATGAAGCAGTGGCGTTGGACTCTGACTGATAATTCTAGACCAATTTCTAGACAAGAATCGGGACAACAACCACATCTTCGTGATGCTATGAATGACGTAGCAAATACGGTAGAATATATGTTAGAATGCAAACAAAGTGAGTAAAAATACTTAGATGAAAAACGACTACTTTATAGATAAGGTAAGTAAAGAAGAAATCAAAAATCTTCTTTACAACTATCATTATCTTAAAGACGAGTCAAAGGATTTTAAAAGTGGATACAACTACGGTTTATTCAAATCCAGTATTTCTGACGTTTTGCATATTGGTGACTGTCTCGCTGCTTGCGTCTTTACTAAGATCCCCGTCCCAGAAATAGCAGTTGGGGCATTTGGATTACAAAGACACGAACAAGACGGTCTTTATGAACTTTCAAGACTTTGTGTTCACCCTGACATACAAAAAACAGAATATAATATCACTTCCTGGTTCGTCAGTCGTTGTATAAGGAGGTTCCGTAAAGATGCCCGCGTTCGTTGTATTCTTAGTTACGCTGATGCTAATCACCACTCTGGAGTTATATACAGAGCTTGTAATTTTACTTACTACGGTCTAACAGACCCCAAAAAAGACTTTTATTATGCTGATGGAACCAAACATTCAAGAGGTTCTGTTAAAGGTATGAAAGGCGAATGGAGAGAAAGAAGTAGAAAACATAGATATCTTATGATCTTTGATAAAGAACTTAAAAAACTCTTGACATGGAAAGAAGAAGAGTGGTATAATAATCAAGTGTGAAGGAAGTGCTTTAGAGACCTTGGGTAACCTTGGTCTCTTTTTTTCTTATGATAAATAACTTATAACGGAAACTATAAGTATTAATAAGATGGGTCTTTCACGCCTGGAAAATTTTCTGAAGTCTGTTCGTGGTACTGTACTCTACGTGAACCCGAACGATTTAGATGCAACTGATAGTATTGATAATCAAGGAAATAGTTTAACCAGACCCTTTAGAACGATTCAAAGGGCACTTATAGAAGCAGCAAGATTTTCATATCAGCGTGGTTTAAACAATGATAGGTTTGGAAAAACTACAATTTTAGTTTATCCAGGTGATCATGTTGTAGATAATAGACCCGGATGGATTCCCGATGGGGCAGATAACTTTAGATTAAGAAACGGACAGTCTTCAACTAACTTAGTTTCATTTGATGCAATTAGCAACTTTGATTTAGAATCACCTGATAATGATCTTTATAAGTTGAACAGTATTCATGGTGGAGTTATTATTCCTAGAGGTACTTCACTTGTTGGTTTAGATCTTCGTAAAACTAAGATAAGACCAAAATACGTTCCAAATCCTTCTAATGATAATATTGAAAGATCTGCAGTATTCCGTGTAACTGGTGGATGTTACTTCTGGCAGTTTTCAATGTTTGATGCTGATCCAAATGGTCAGTGTTATATTGATTATACAAATAATTTATTTTCCTCTAATTTCTCTCACCATAAACTCACTTGTTTTGAATATGCTGATGGTGTAAATCCCGTTTCGATTAAAGATACATTTTATCCCAGTGGATTAACATATAATCGTACTGACCTTGATATGTATTATGAAAAAATCAGTATTGCATATGGTCCCGCATCAGGTCGTGCAATTGATCCAGATTATCCTTCAACAATCGACGTTGAATCAAAAGTTGATGAATATCGTATTGTAGGTTCAACAGGTCTTTCTGTTGGTATTACTAGCATTCGTGCCGGTAATGGATCAGTAAGCAATACAACAATTACTGTTGATATTGATACTGCGATTGATGGATTAGAAGTTGATACTCCTTTCCGTGTCGAGGGCGTTACTGATGCAGGATATAATGGTCAATTTGTTGTAGTTAGCAAACTATCTTCTACTCAACTAACATATAGTGTAGAAAGTGCCCCAGTAGTTCCATTACCTAACCCAACTGGTGCTACATTATCTTTATCATCAGACACTGTAACATCGGCATCTCCATACATTTTCAACATTTCATTAAGATCTGTTTATGGTATGTGTGGCGTTCTTGCAGATGGAAATAAGGCTTCAGGTTTCAAGTCTATGGTGATTGCTCAATTCACCGGAATTGGATTACAAAAAGATGATAATGCTTTTGTTGTTTATGATGAAAGAACGGGAACATATCAAGATAATAGTGTAGTTGGAAATGAAACAATTAGCACTAATCCACGAGCAGTTTATAAGCCATCATATAGAAACTTCCATATAAAATGTATTAATGATGCGTTTATTCAAAACGTATCTATTTTTGCGATTGGATATGCAGAGCACTTCTCTGTAGAAAGTGGTGGAGACCAATCTGTTACTAACTCAAACTCAAACTTTGGTTCAAAGGCACTTGTTGCAAGTGGATTCCGTAAGAATGCATTTCCACAGGATGATTTAGGATACATCACTCATATTATTCCACCAAAAGAACTTCCAAAAGAAGAAGCATCAATTGAATTCTCCGCTATTGATGTTAATAGAACTGTGGGAGTTGGAACTACAAATGAAAGACTTTATTTGTATAATGAAACAAATCAAAATATACCACCCGAAAACGTACTTGATGGATATAGAATTGGTGCAAAACAAAATGATCTTTTAAATGTACTAATTTCTGTTTCTGGAATCTCTACAGAATACAGTTCTCGTATTGTAATGCCTAATTCGCAAACGAGTTCTGAAAAGTTTTTCTATGTTGATAGAAATGGTTCTGGTGCAAATAGAATTGGTGGAAATAGTTTAGGTGGTGCAGCAAATGTTATTACATTAATACAACCTCATACTTTTGAAAATGGAGAGACTATCAGAGTTATAAGTGAAAATGGACAACTGCCTGATGGTATAACACCAAATACAGTATACTATGCAATTACAGATGCAAACGCTACAAGCGGTCTTACGACGAGTGTAAATATCAAACTTGCAAAAACTTTAAATGATGCTAAGACTGCAAATGCAGTTGATATTAATTCAAATGGTGGAGTTTTAAGTATTGTAAGTAGAGTGTCGGATAAATCTCCGGGAGACATTGGTCATCCTATACAGTACGATACTTCACTAAATCAATGGTACATTAAGGTATCAACATCATCAACAGATAATACCATTCATCCAAGAGTTGTTGGTCTTGGAACAACTTCTCTTGGTGAAGCAACTTCAAGAACTTATATTAAGCGTAAAAAGTATAATAGAAATGCAAATGATTCAATTTATAGAGTTCGTTATGTAATTCCCGCAGCAACAGGTGGTAGATTCTCACGTCCACCTGGAGATGGATTTATTATCCAAGAATCAAATACTTCAATTGGATCAACTACTGGCGAAATTCAAACCTACTTTGGTAGTGGATCACTTGGAAACATAAATCAGCAGAGGAATTTTAGATTTATTGCAAATGCAACTTGGGAGTCTTCAAATAACACTGCTAATATTGTTACTGAAATTCCCCATAATTTAAGAGTTGGTTCTCAAGTTGAACTTGTAAATATTAAGAGTACAAATAATTCAACTGGTGTTGGAAACTCTGGTTTTAATGGAACATATAATGTTGTTGGAATTAGTAGTGCGAAGCAATTTGCAGTTGGATTAAGCACTGATCCAGGCACATTTACGAATGATACTACAACAAGAAATACTGCATTACCTTACTTTAAAAAGAAGAGATATAATAATACCTATTACATCTATAGAAATCAAGAAGCACAGAAGTATATTGCAGGAAAGCAAGATGGTATTTATTACCTAACCCTTGTTAATTCTTCAAATGCTCCTACAGTAGCACCATTTACAGAGGAAAAATATTCTCAACCAGTTAAGGAACTTTATCCACAAATTGATAGAGATAATCCAGTATCAGATCCAAGTGAAGCAAAGTCTTTTGCATCTTCATCAACAATTGGTGAAGTCATTGTAAATGATGTTCGTAATAGCATTACAAAAGAAACAGTATCTAAAATTTTATCGGATACTGATATTGGTGTTGGAATTAATAATATTATTTCAGACACTGCTTCATCTCATACTGTTTATACAACTATCGATCATGGACTCAATAGAGTCATCAAGGTAGGTATTACAAGTGCTGGTGCTGGATATGGATCTGGCGCTGGTGGAGCACTTTATAATGCAAGATTAGTTGGGTTTGCTGGTTCAATAACAGGACAGCACGCTACTGCAAAGATTACAGCAAATGCATCAGGTAGCATTACCGATGTTGTAATCATGGATGGTGGTAGTGCATATGGCATTGGTAATACTCTTGCTGTTGTTGGTGTTGCAACTACTTCTGGTTTTGTTCAAGCAGTTGTAACAGTTACTCAAGTTTATAATAATGTCAATGATGTAGTAAGAATTTCTGGTGTTTCTTCTGTTTCTTATCAAGGATACAATGATCTTTATAGAATTACTGATGTTGCTGTTGGTGCAGCAAATAGTTTTACTGTAAGTTCTGCAAGTTCTATTTCTGGTTTCTCTACAACTGGAGTTGGAGCAGTATTAACTCAAAATGCACTTGCTTATCTCACAGGACAATCTTTACCTGTCAGTGATATTCAATATAATAATGTGACTGGATTCGCAACTGTAATTGTTACAAATAATCATGGATTCTCTGTAGGTAATAAGATTAGATTAGGCGGTGCAAATGAAGAGATTTATAATGGAGATTTTGTAGTCACTCAAAATGTTGGATTAACCTCATTCGTAGTTAATGTTGGGGTCGGAACCACTGCGGTAAATGAAACTGGTACAATTTTTGTATATCCAAATGGAGTAACTTCGAATGATGGTGCAATTCTTCCTAATTTTGAAAATATTTCAGGTAGAATGGTTTCAAACTATGCTGGAATCACAACCACATTAAGAACGGGAATTGATACAGAAATTATTGAAAGCATTTCAATAACAGGAATTGATAAACTTGATATTAGAATTGGTGATTATTTGCAAATTGATGAAGAACTTGTAAGAGTTAAGACAACAGTTCCCAATAGCATCGGTCCTACTGATACTATTAATGTTTTCCGTGGAGTTCTTGGAACAAGAGCAACAAGACATTTAATTGGTTCTGTTGTAAGAAGAGTTTATGTAAATCCAGTAGAACTTAGAAGACATTCAATTATTCGTGCTTCTGGTCATACCTTTGAATATGTTGGATTTGGTCCTGGTAATTATTCAACTGCTCTACCAGATAAACAAACCCGTCAGATTTCAGCACAAGAAGAACTTCTAGCACAATCTACTAGAAGAGAAGGTGGAATTAACTTCTACACAGGTATGAATGATAAGGGTATTTCATACTCTGGTAATAAGAAGTTAAGCACTGTAACGGGACAAGAGGAAATCTTTGATACTCCAGTTCAAACTGTTACTGGTGAGGATATTGGTAATCAACCTTCACTGAACGTTATCAATCCAATTGAAGGAACTTTTGGACGTTCTATTCGTGTTGAAGGTGGAACTGATGGAAATTCTCTGTCGGAATTTAATGGACCAGTAGTCTTTAATGAAAAGGTTTCTTCTACTTCACCTAAAGGATTTGAAGTCAATTCTTTACTTCTTCAAGGTGATGTAACAGTTTCCCGTAGATATACAATTGGAAATTCAAAACCAACAATTGCTGGAAACCCAGGAGACGTTCAATATAATGCAAATCCAACAACAAACGGATATGTTGGATGGGTTTATACGAGTAATAATGAATGGCAAGAGTTTGGTAAGATTGGAATTTTCTTCCAAGAAAATGTGATTGGTGTTGCAAGAAGTTCTAATTTTGTTGGATTATCTACTCTGATTGATTTTGTTGGTCCTGGAATTGTTACCACTCAGTATTCTTCTGCAGGTATTACAACACTAGTATTTGGTCAGCAAGGCACTGGTGTTTCAGTTAATAGCACTCAAGTTGGAAATGCAACACAACTTGATTTTACCGCTAGAAATCTTACCCTTTCTAGTCAGTACAATGTCTCTTCTGGTATTGCAACGATTAACATTGTTGGTCTTGGATCTACAGATACTTTTAGAGGTCAAGCATTTATTAAAGAAGGTGCGACTGAAACTAACTTCCTTAAGGCAGGTGGAGCAGACTCACCATTAACCTTTGGGGAAGTCACTGATGCTCTTGGATTTGTTCCTGCAAACTCTGCAGCTGTAATTGATGGAAATTACCCACAAGGAAATTCATTGATTGTAGATAGTATTGATATTGCAGCAGGTGGCGGTCCTTTTGATGGGGTTAAGACAGATTTCTTATTAAAGATTAATGGTAATGTCTATATTCCCCCTGGATCTGCTGCAAACTTGGTTGTTTCTCTTGGTGGCGTAATACAAAAACCAGGAAGTGATTTTACAATACTAGAATCTGGCGGATTAAATACAGACACTATTCGTTTTACAACACCACCACCTGCAGGTATATCACATTTCATTGTTGCATTAGGTGGACAAGGTGCATTACTCAGTGATATTTCTTGGAATAATAAAGGTGATATTGTTGCTGGTCTCTCTGTCAACAATGCTGCAATTGTTGGTGTTGGTACTGATGGTACTTTCTTAGAGGCAGATTCAACTCTTGGTGTTGGTGTAACATGGAGACAATCAAACCTCACTACTTCAACAGGAGTAAATAAAACACTGGTTAACCACGAATTCTGTTCTGTATATACAAGTGGTCTTACAATTTCATTACCAGCATCACCCAAGCCAGGTTGGTACGTTTCAATAAATATTGCAGGAACGTTTACAAACACTACGATTGATAGAAACGGAAGTCTGTTAATGGGTCTTGCTGAAAATATGATTATTGATGCACCTTATACTACAGTTAAATTGGTTTATAGTAATGCTTCTATTTTAGATGGAGCTCTTACAGTACCAGCTGGTTGGAGAATATCTTAATTCTTAAGGAGAAAATTCAATGTCCCAAACTCAAGTAGAACTTTATACTGATAGTTCAATTGTTACTGCCGATATTGCAGATTCGGCAGTAACAACAGCAAAGATTGCTAACTCAAATGTAACAGCAGATAAACTTGCAACAAATGCAGTAACAACAGCAAAAATTGCTGATGCAAATGTTACGTTTGCAAAACTTGCACCAGATGCAATTTCTAAACCACTTTTTACTACAAGAGGATTTAATGATTCTATGTGATTATCCGTTTTCTGGGATAATTACAACATTATAACCACCGCAAGTTGCTGATAGTGACTGTCCATCTGCTAACATTATTTGGGTTGGTATACCACCGCCAGCAGGAATAAAACCACTAAGATTTTGGGTTGATGTTCCACCAGGAGCAATCGATGTTCCACCGGCAATATCTTTACCAATACCAAAAGCACCAGTTGGATTAGTAATACTACTAGTACCAAAACTAGAGACAACACTTATTTGTTGCTGACCACCAACAGTAGTACTACTCATGTAATAAATTATAGCTCTTACATTTCCTCCTGTATTGTTAGTATATGATATGTTACCAGAACCATTTAATACTGTTGCAGCCATATTCTTAAATTACTTTTTATTCTATTTAGTTTTATAAATAAAAAGAAAGGGTGGAGAGTGAAACCCAATGGCGATTAGAAAGAATTTCGTCGTAAAGCACGGATTAGAAGTAGATACAAATCTAATCTATGCAGATGCTGATACTAATAAAGTTGGTATTGCTACAACCAATCCACAAAACACTCTACACGTAAATGGTGGAATTGGTGCCACTGACCTTAGAGTTACTGGTGTAGCGACGGTTGGTAATCTCATTGTTTCACAAACACTGAAGGTTGGTCTAACTAGCGATCAACAAACATCAACTACAACAGGTAGTGTATCTGGGTCTTCTCCTACTGCTATCACAGGTATCGATACCTCTCTGTTTAGAGTTAATGATATAGTTAATGGCACATTCCTTAATAGTAATAGAGTAATTTCTATTGGTATTGGTAGCGTTGGAATTTCTCCATCTCATACTAGATTTGGTTCTGTAGTTTCAATTGGAATTACAATTACTAGAGAAGCAACATCTGGGGATGTTGATGATGTTTTATTCTCAAGAGGAGAGGGACTTCCCCCTATTTGGAAAAAAGTTACTTCACAAGTATTAGTATCCTCTTCATCTTCAACTTCACCGCAATATCCACTATTTTCTTCTAACATCGGTCTCAATACTGGATTTGGTGTTGCACAAAATGAATTATCCTTTATTCCTTCGTCCGGTAATCTTGGTCTTGGAACCACGAATCCAACAAGTAAATTATCAGTATTTGGAAATATTTCAGCAACTGGTAATGTTGTTGGTTCATCTCTTAGTGCTACAAGTGCCAGAATAGGAAATGTTACGGTAGGAGTAGGAAGCACTGCTTTAATTGTTAATGGCGATTTAAGAGTTACTGGCATTGCTACTTTTGGAACTAGTAGTGTCACAATTGATGGAAATAATAATAGAATCTCAATTGGAACAATATTTACATTAACAGAAACGCAGATTGGTATTGGAACAACATATAGAATAACATCATCAGGTGATATACTAGCGGGAGTTGTAACTGCAAGTAACTTCTATGGTCAACTTGTTGGAACTGCAACCACTTCTCTTAATGTAAATATTAATTCAGTAAGTTCTTCTGAAAAATATTATCCTACTTTTGTTTCTGGTGTAGGTAGTGTATCTCTTGGTATTGCAACAAATAAACTACATTTCATTCCAAGTAGCGGAAATCTTGGAATTGGAACTACATTAGCAAGATATAATGTAGATGTTGTTGGATCTCTTGGAATCACTGGTTACATTTATGCTCCAACAGAACCTGAAGTTTACGTTAGATCAAGGTCTGCATCGATTAATGCAACAACACCTAATTTTGTTTCCATTAGTACAAGTGGAGTTAGTGTTGGAGATATAATTGATGATGTGGTAGGGTCGGATCGTATTCAACCAAATACTTCTATTACCTCTATAGGTATCGGAAGTGTTGGTATCAGTCTTCCGCATACATTATTTGCTGGCACTGAAACAATTAATGTAACACTAGCGAGTAGCAATGCAGTTAGTGAAGGTAAGAATGGAAGCATACTAGTATCATCAGGATCCACAGGTCCTGTTACTTGGAAAAATGCAGCAAAACTATTAAATGTTGGAATTGGTACAACTTCAATAGATGATAATTATAAACTTGTTTTTACAAATACTTATGGACAAGATACATTAACCGAATTTAATGTTGATGAAACTGGAATTGTATATAATCCAGTAACTAATAATCTAGGTATTGGTTCTACAGCACCTAAATCTAATCTCGATATAGTTGGAAATGCAAATGTATCTGGAGTAGTAACTGCAACTACATTCTTTGGTTCTGGTGTAAATCTTGCAGGTATTGTAACTCAAGTTACCGCAGGAATTGGAATTAGTCTAACTCCAGCAAATGGAAAAGGAAAGGTTGAAATTCAATCATATACACCAACTGGTAAGACAATTTATGTAAAACAAACTGGTAATGATAACAATACTGGTTTAAGTGAAAATCACGCAAAGAAAACTATCAAGGCAGCAGCACAAGTAGCAGTCTTTGGTGATACAATTAAAGTTTATCCTGGTGTTTATGTTGAAGAGAATCCAGTTGTTCTTAAGAGAACAGTTTCAGTAGAAGGTACAGAACTAAGAAACTGTGTTGTAACTCCAAAGTATCCATACCTTGATTTATTCCATGTTAATAATGGATGTCATATCACCGACATAAGCTTCATCGGTCCTGATATGACTGATGGTGCTTCTGTTGTAGCACTTCAACCACTAGAAGGTGTCGCAGTAGACCGCTACTTTGATGCTGCGAGAATGATTCGCCTGAACCTTGATTATATTGCATCAGAAACGGTAGGATATTTAACAAGCACAAGTTATAAGAATCCACCATTTGCTGTTGTTAATGCATCAGGTATTGCAACGGATCCTGTTAACTGTAAGGATGATATTAAAGACATTTGGAAGTGTGTTATTCATGATATTACGAGAGGTGGTAATTCCAAGTGTGTTGGTGCTGGTCTTTCATACTATAGTGGCGATACATTAGTTCACATTGCTGGAACAGATCCAAATGGTTACAGTGTAAGACAAGCAACTGTTGATGCAATTGATTATTCGTTTGGTGTTGCAAGAGCAATTATTAATAATGTAAGTTGGGGTGGAACTTCTGTTGGTCTTGGAACAACTGTCGTAAATGCATTCTATAATGAAATCACTGGTGTTACAACAATCACTGCAATCAATCATGGACTTGCAAAAGATGATGCAGTTAGAATTGTTGGATTAGGATTTACCTGTCCTTCTGGTCCAGGAATTGTTACTTATCCATCAGGTTCACTTGGTTACATCTTCAATGTAAAATCTGTTGTTGGTGTTAATACCTTTGAAGTTGTTGTAGGACAATCAACACTTCCACATACTTATGTTTCTGGTGGAACAGTACAGAAATACTCAGGTTTCCAAAGTAATTTCTATCAAGTTAAGGACCTTGGAATGCAGAAGGACCCATTAACTGGGTTCAATAATGCAATCAATGGATGTGCGAATGTTGTTTCTGCAATGAGGTCGTGTGTTGGTATTGTAACTAATATTGTTGGTCTTGGTTCTACTGCCTTTAGTTCAGTTGGTATTAGAACCACATATCCAGGAAATTCTGGTATTGGATTTACTACAGTTCTTGGAATTACATCTGCAGTTTATGACGAACAGACAGGTAGAACAACAATTATTGCTCCGGGTTTAAATGCAATAGAAGGAGAACCAATTGAATTAAGAGGATTAAACTTCAGTTGCAATTCTGGTGGTGGAATATCAACTCAAGCATTCCCATCAGGTAGATATGGTTTTGATTTCTTTGTAGATAAAATTAATACTGATGGTTCATTTGAAGTTTATGTTGGACCTTCAACACTACCCCATACTTATGTTGGAGGTGGAGTAGTAGTAGATAGAGCAGTTGCAGTTACAACTGCAACTTATATTAACACTACTGGTATTACGACAATCAAAGCAACTGGTTTATCAATCGAAACTGGAGATTTAGTAAGAATTAGAGGTTTAGAGTTCTCCTGCCCAAGTGGAAGTGGAACAACCACAATCTATCCGACAGGAAACAATGGTTATGATTTTAGAGTCTTAGATATTATTACTGATAAACCATATGGAATTACCTCTGCAATTTATGATAACTTAACTGGTATTACAACAATTACTGCACCAGGAATTGGAGTAACATTTAATGATATTATTGAACTCAGAAACTTAGAGTTCTCCTGTCCTTCAGGTGCAGGAACTACAACTCTATATCCAACAGGAAACAATGGTTATGACTTTAGAGTCTTAAGTTCTATTGGTTCTACCTTCACGGTAAATGTTGGACCATCAACAATTCCTCATAATTATGTTTCTGGTGGAATTGCAGTCAATAGAACCAAGACTGCAGGCGATACCTTTACGATTAATGTTGGACCTTCAACAATTCCTCACACATATGTTGGTGGCGGTATTGCAATTCCACCATTCTCTAGGGGTGTCGGTCCAATCACACAAGGACCTTATGTTAGAAACTGCACTAACTTCATTCCAAAATCAATTGGAATGAAGATTGATGGATTTGCTGCTGAACCCGGAGACCAAAATGATATTGGTGTAACAGGTACAATGAGTGTTGATTCTTACACTCAATATAATCAAGGTGGTATTGGAGTTTCTATTACCAACGGTGCTTATGCCCAATTGGTTTCTATCTTCACAATCTGTGATGATATTGCAATCTTCACTGGTTCAGGTGGTCAGTGTGATATTACAAACTCCAACTCCTCATTTGGTAGATTAGGTCTTGTTGCTAATGGTGTTGGTGATGCAGAATCTAAATCCATTTATCGCTCCACAGGTGTTGCTGCAACAACTGCACTAGAAAAGACCAATCAGGTTGTTGTTTCTGGTGTAGGTAGCTACAGACCTTATGACGGTCAGGTATGCTACTTTGGTGAACTATATTACTTTGTTGATACTATTGATGTAACCAATGGCGGATCTGGTTATACTGTAGCACCAAGAGTAACGATTAGCACTCCAGAAGGTGCAAATGGAATTACTGCACAAGCAACGGCTACCATAGAAAATGGTTCTGTTGTATCAGTAAACATCGTAAACTCTGGTACACAATACAGAAAACCACCTATAATCACAATTGATCCTCCAGGTGCTGGAACTCAAGCAACAGCAAGAGCAACCAAGATGCAACCAATTTATTACAAAGTAGATTCTGCAACTTTACCCTCTGCTGGTATTTCAACTATATCTTTCCTACAAACTCTAAATAATACAGTTAGTGCAGGAACAACTGTATACTTTACTCGCGTAAGTCTACAAATTACATCTTCTCACTCTTTTGAATGGGTTGGTTCTGGTAATGATATTAACACCGCAAAACCTGCTCTTGGTGGTGTCGTAATCCCTGAAAATGAAGTCGTACAAGATAATGGAGGTATTGTAGTTTACACAAGCACAGATCAGGCAGGAAACTTTAAAATTGGTGATGGAGTAGTCATTAACCAGGCAACAGGTCAAATCACAGGTAGAGATTTCACAAAAGCACTATTTGTAACTCTAACCCCATTCATACTTGCACTTGCAGAATAAGGAGGAAAACTAAAAATGGCGGTTGCAGCAGCAGCAGTAAACACTTTTAAAACAGTAACCAAAGTCGTTGGATTATCTACTGTTTCCATTTATGATGCCCCCGTTGGATTTGTAGCAGTATTTCTACTTGCACAATGTACCAACACTGGTTCCAGTACTCAATCAATTAGTTTTTATCATAACAGAGTTGAGTCTGGTATTGGAACAGTTACTACAGAAATTGTAAGGAATTTTGAAATTCCTGGAAATGATACTGTAAATCTTCTTCCAGGAAAATTAGTATTAGAAACTGGCGATTACATTACAATTAGTGGAAGTTCTTCTACTGATTTAAAATTTTTAACAAGCATCCTTGAAACCTCCAATCAATAATTAAAAGCAATGTCTAACGGTTTCCTTTCAAAAAGAGTAAAGAAAAGACCCCAGAGTGGTATCACATCTGATAGGTATGAGTTTCTTGGATTAGATCAAGCGGAACCTGATCTAGGTGATCCGATTGTTGGTCCTTCTTCTGTTGCAGCAAATCCATTTACTGGAAATGTGGCTAACTTATATTTTGTTGCATCTGATGGAAACGGAAAGCGTTACTGGACTAAACAAACTGATGTTGTTGCTGGTGGAGTAATTACACCTGGAGCAATTACAGTTCGTGACGAAGGAGTTGTTATTGGATCTGTTAACCAAGTCGCAGACATTAACTTCATTGGATCTGGCGTAACAGTTGTAAGTACGGGTTCGAGTGCTGTAAATATTCAAATTTCAGTCACTGATGTTACTGCATCAGGTAATACGGGAAATATTCAATATAAAGGGTCCGATGGATTTATTCAAGGGTCTAATGATTTACATTATGATATTTCCAATCAAAGAGTTGGTATTGGAACGAATTTACCAACAGCAAAATTAGAAGTTATTGGAAATGCAAATATAAGTGGAATTGTAACAGCAGATTCTATTGTTGCAAATAGTTTCACTGTAAATAATTTTAAAGTTAATGATGAAGTATTGCAGTTTATTGTTACTGCAGATGCTGTTGGTATCGGAACAACACAACCACTTGCTACATTAGATGTAAGAGGAAATGTATTAGTAAGTGGAGTTACAACAACAGCATCTCTAACAGCAACAAATTCTAACATTGGTGTTTCTACTGCTACAAGAATCAATGTAGGATTTTTAACTGCAACAAATGCATTTGTTGGTGTTTTAACAGGAAATAATTTTTATACTACAAGCATAAATTCAAGCACAATCGATTCTAATACTGTTACAGCAAACAGTGGAATCGTTACGAATCTTTCTGTAAGTGCAGCTGCTACTGTTACAGGAAATCTTCAAGTAGACGGAAATACTTTATTTGTAAATTCTGCTGCTAATAATGTTGGTTTTGGTACAACAAATCCACTACAAAGAATTCAATCTGGTTCAGCATCAAATCCAGTAGTAATTACTGATGCATCAAACATTGGTGTTGGTACATTAACTCCACTACAAAGAGTTCAAGTAGGAACATCTACAAGTCCAGTAGTAATTACTGATACTGCAAGGGTCGGTATTGGTACAACAAATCCAAACTATAATTTGGATGTTAATGGTGATATTGCATTTAATGGAAAATTATATGCAAGTAATGGTAGTGGTTCATCAGGACAGGTTCTTCTTTCTGGTGGAACGGGTTCTGCAACTTGGGGTGCTCCAGGTTCTGTAACAGTAGGTGCAGCAGTTTCTGTTGGTATTGCAACAACTCAAGCAGCAGCAGTTTTCTATCCTACATTTACTCAGCAAACACAAGATAATGCAATATTAAGAGTTGATTCTGATGGTTTAACCTTTAATCCATCATCAAATTCTCTTGGAATTGGAACCACAAGTCCAAGGTCTAGTTTGGATGTTGTAGGAACTGTAGTTGCAACTGCAGTCACCGCAACTACAATCAATGCAACCACAACTGTTTCCGCCGGAACAAGTGTTATCATTGGTCCTTCAAATCTTTCATCTGGTATTGTTACAACAACTGCAACAACAATAAATCAAGTTCTAAACTCTTTCAATACTGGTCTGTTTAGAAGTGCAAAATATAATGTTCAAGTAACTTGTACCGGTCAATTAGTTGGTTCTGCAAGTTCAGGTAGTTCAGTTTCTGTTAGTTCTCTTCAGGGTGGAACCAACTTTGCTGAAGGTAACTACACGAATGTAAGTTTAACCACAGTTTCTGGTACTGGAAATGATGCGAGAGCAAATATTGCTGTTACCGCAGAACAAAGAATCACGGTTGATAGCATTTCTAATGGTCTTTTCAATACTTCAAATGATACAACTAATGTTAAGATAAATGCTCCTGTAGTCTTTGATAGAGCAATTCCAGCAACAGCAGCACAAAATTCTAGAGTTACTTCAATCACAGTAACAAATGCAGGGTCTGGTTATACATCAGTACCGACCATTGGTATTGCAACACCAACAAATAATCCAGCAATTGCAGGTGTAACAGGTATTGGAAGTACTGCTACTGCTGTTGTTTCGAGTATGTTAGTTGCAAATGTTGCAATTACTACAGCAGGTATTCATACAACAGTACCAACAATTTCATTTATTTCTCCAGTTGGTAGTGGAACAAGTGCAACTGGTCTTGTTGGATTTGGATTATCTACAGTAACAGTTACAAATCCTGGTTCTGGTTATAATCCTTTCCCAGTTCTTGCTGTGAATGGTTCTCAATTAGGTATAGCAACTGTTGCAATTTCATCAGTATTTGCAACCAATATTTACATAACAAACACTGGTCTTGGATTTACTTTTGGTAATTTCCCAGTGATTTCATTCTCTGCACCAGAAGTTGGAGTAAATACAGCAACAGCAGTTGTAAATAGTTTAGGAGTCTCCACTCACTTTACAGTTGTTCCTGGAATTGGTTATACAAGACCACCGATTTTAACAGTTTCATCTCCAAATGTTGGTGTAAATACAGCAACTCTTACTTGTACTCTGGGTGTAAGTACATTTACTGTTGTTAATCCTGGCTCTGGTTATACTTCATCACCTTCAGTTTCATTATCACCATCACTTACTGGATTTGCTGCGACTGTTGGTCTTGGAGTATCATCAGCGAATATTCTTGTAAATGGTGGAGGTAGCTATAGTGGTGCTCCAACGGTTACCTTTAGTGCTCCTAACGTTGGATTTAATACCGCAACAGGTCAGTTTGGAGGTGCGGTTGGTGGAGTTCTTCAAGACTTCACAATCACGAATCCAGGTTCTGGTTACTTTACTCGCCCAACAGTTACTATTACTGGTGGTGGTGGTGCTGGTGCAGCAGTTACAATTACTGAAATGATAGTAACTGATATAACAATCAACAATACTGGATTTGGTGTTACAACAGTTCCAACTGCACAAATTATTTCTACAGTTGGTAGCGGTGCAAGTGTTAGACCATCGATGGGTATTGGAAAAGTAGATGTTGTTGGATTTGGTTCTGGTTATAATGTTGCTCCTGGTGTTGCTGTAACTGCAATCGATGGAATTACTGGCTCTGGTGCATCGGTAACTGCTGGTCTTGGAGTTACTTCAAGCAACATTACAATTACAAATGTTGGTTCGGGTTATTCATCCATACCTTCTGTAACAATTTCAAGTCCAACATCAGTTTCTATTGCAGCAACTGGAATTGCTGGTGTTGGGGTAAGTGCAATTCGAGTAACCAGTCCTGGAATTGGTTATAGTGTATCACTCCCAACCATTGCATTTAATGTCCTTGGTCTTGGTGCTGGTGCTGGTGCTGCTGCGACAGTTTCAAGTATTGTTGTAACGAATGTCTATATTACTAACACGGGTTCTGGTTACACTGCGACTGATTTAGCAATAAGACCAATTGCTACATTTAATCCAGTAGGAACATCAGCAACAGTTGGTTTTGGTGTAAGTACTATTACACTTACAAATCTTGGTATTGGTTACACAACTGCTGCTTCTGCTGTGGTTACATTCAGTAATCCAAATCTCATCGGAATTGGTTCTACTGCGACTGCTACGGCAGCAATCGGTTTCCCTGGTATTCTTCCTGGACCTGGTGTATCAACGACAGGAAACACTGCAATTTATTATGTTGCATCTAAGACAGCAAGTAGCATTGGAATCTCAACAGGAGTAGGAATTGGAACTCTTACTTCAACTAATGTGGGAGATGATGTATTCTCATCCAATAAACCAGTTGCAAGTGTTGGTGGTACTGTTACATCAGTTTCTATAATATCACCAGGAAGTGGTTATACTTCAACAAGTCGTTTAACTGCGACTAACTTTGATGGTGCAAATGTTGGTACTGGTTTTACATTCGTTTCTTCTGTGGTTGTAAACAATTATCAGTTCAGTGATATAATGCTTTTACAATCTGTTGGTTCTGCTTCAACTTCCTGTGATTATATTGAATTTGGAACGATTGCTAATAATGATATTCTAGGTTCCTTTAATGGTGATATCAGTGGTACAAATGCAAGACTACTATTCTCACCAACTTATCGTAATAACACGATTAAGTTATCCTCAAACTTCATTAGCACATAATAAATACTCATAAACTGAAAGTCATATGTCTGTATATAGACCAGGAACAAATAAGTCTTCAATACTAAATTATCCAACAATTCGACCAACATTAGACTTAGATTTTGCTAATAGTAAAACATTAGACCCCAGAATTACTTTTGCTAGAAGTTCTGGTGGTTCTTATGTTGGACCTGATGGATTAATTAAGTATGCAGGAGTAAATGAAGCACGATTCGACCACGATCCGGTGACTGGAGAATCTTTAGGGTTATTGATTGAAGAGAGTAGGACTAATTTATTAACTTATAGTCAGGATTTTAGTAATGTTAATTGGTCACAATTTAATTTGACCACTAGTTTGTCTAACGTACTTTCTCCAGATGGAGTTTCATATTCTTATAAATTAACTGAAAATTCAACTAATGATTTTAAATTTACTGTGATTGGAGTTACTATGGGAACAGGTTCCCATACAGTTTCAGCCTGGATGAAGGCAGCAGAGAGAACACAAGGATCTATATTCATAACTCAAGGTGGAAATTTAGGTGCGATATTTGATTTATCAAAAGGCACTGTGGCTACTGTTAGTGGTCCCGAAAATAGCGCATCTATAGTTGCATATCCAAATGGTTGGTATAGATGCTCGGTCACCAATAATGGAACTTTAGATATCAATGATTCTATTCGTATTGGAATAAATAACGGGGCTATTGGTTCATATCAAGGTGACGGTTCATCTGGTATCTATGTTTGGGGAGCACAAGTAGAACAAGGTTCCTTCCCAACTTCCTACATACCCACTGGAGCATCAACAAGAACCAGAGCAGCAGAAGATGCATCAATAACTGGTAGAAACTTCAGTAGTTTTTATAATCAGAGTGAAGGTACTGTTTATGTTAATACTTTTAGATACTTTTCAAACAGTTTACCTGGTGCTGGGATATGGGAACTATCTAACAGTGACCGTTCCAGACTTATGACTCTTTTTGGTAGAGCAAATGGAGCAACCGGATTTCAACTAGCATCCGCAATTGATTCAATTTCTACTTTTGATGTTACTCCTACTGGAGTTTTATCTCCAAATACATATACTAAGATTGCTTTTGGACTTAAATTTAGAGAAATATATTCGTCAGCATCATACAATAATAATGTTTTTTTGTTGAATGACCATAACCAAACAACACCACCACTTCTTCCTGTTACTCAACTTAGATTGGGACCATATTCAAATTATCACAACGCACACATCTTAAGGTTAGTCTATTACCCTAAAAAACTACCAAACGCACAACTCCAAGCACTTACAAGATAGTTTTTATAAATACTAAAAACTACCCAGTGTAATACGAGGACGGTAGATGGCGATAAAGATTTCAAATAGTACTATCATTGATGATAGTAGGAATATTGTAAATGCTGGCGTTACAACGGTCACATCAGTCAGCATTGGAAATACTCAAGTTATTAGTTCTACAAGACAGTTACAGAACATTGCTTCATTAGATGCAACAACAACTGCAACAATTGAAAGTGCAATTCAAAATGCACCAAATACTTTCAATGACCTTCAAATTACTGGCGTTTCAACATTCACTAATGGACCAGTATTAGTTGGTGGTGCAACATCCACAGGAACTGCAGGACAAGTATTGCAAGTTGCTGGAATTAACTCTAGTGCTTATATTGGTGGTAATCTTGGTATTGGAATTACAAGACCCACAAGTACCTTACAAGTTGTTGGAAATGTAAGTATTTCAGGTGTAACAACATCAGCAACTTTAAGTGCTACTTCAGGTACAATCAC
>JACCDW011450993.1_pt1 | contig 19957 bp, 35 predicted proteins | sample 7449781 | NCBI WGS metagenome assembly JACCDW01 (sample SAMN15323449, study PRJNA562643) | freshwater metagenome | isolation source: river surface water | place: USA:Blue River Watershed | collected 2017-08-18
AAAAAGGGAACCATTTCTGATTCCCCTTTAGTTGTTTATCTCTTAGAGATAAGATGATTTAACTTTCTTGACATATCACCCCAGAAATCATCCCAGAAGTATTCAATGTCCGATGTTCTATCAATCTCATCAATCTGTGTTGAATATTGTGCCTGAGCAATTGACGCCAATACCTCAAGAATATATTTCTTACCCTTAGTATCCATCTCAGTATAGATATTCGTATAGAACGGGTGACTGATATTAAACGTAATAACAAATCTACCCTTGTCAGTTGTTAAGAACCAAAACTTTCCACTATCACTGAAGTCCTTAAACTCCACATCATATGTCTTCTTTGTCTTAACTGTAGCTTTCTTTGGTTCATTGTCCTCCACTGGTGGTGTTGGTGTCTTATCATATGGACCTCTTGGACCTCTGTCCTCTTTGGGTCTTTTAAAACCAGCATTCTCCGCAGACCTGTTAATCTGATTCACAATCTTTTGTGTCTCATCAATTACATCTTGGTCAGCACTTACCAATCCCTTCTCAGATCTTACCCTTAATCCCCAACTATACATCTCCTTAATCTTAATAATCAAGTCAGATAATTGTGGATAGATGGTTCTATCCAAAGTATCAATACCATTGGTCTTATTAAATTTGATGGGGAAAACATCTGTTAATTCCTTTGGAACCGAAAACTCAATTCTAATTGCATTCTGTGATGGGTGGTGAGCCAAGATTCCAAATGTTCCACCGGTCTCAACATACTGATCACCATAACGAATGTATACACCCGACTTCTTCATGGCAAAACCAGATTTATCCTTGTTGTTCTTATCCCACGAATGTCTCTCAATCTTTCCCTCTTCAAGAACAACAGCATCAATCTTAATCTCATACTCCTGTTCGTTTGAACCGGTTACAGAAGCATATGTGAAATTTCTGGATAATTCCTTGTTGTCCCTATATAATGGGTCATTGGGTGTAACCTCATCACTGATAATATCTCCATTCTTTATCTTATGAACAAAGATTTTCGATTTGCCATCAGCAAGTGGTTTATAAAAATAGGTTGCAATGTTATTCTTTAACGAACCAACCAAAAAATGTTGTGTATTTTTAACTGTAATCTTTGTCCCAACCTCTGTTCTATTACAGAACTCATCTTTGTAAAAGTGATTTGGGTCAACGATTGGGATGTATTTTATTTTTGTGGCTTCGTAACCATCAAAACTCTCAATCTCCACATAGTAATCCTCATCATTCATGTTCTTGTGAAGATCCAATAAATTAATCACACTGGATTTCATACCCATACCAAAGTAACCAGTATCATTTGTACCGTACTCTCTGTTTACAGCAAAACCCATGGATGATAATAATGTCTCAAACGACATTCCTTTTCCGTTGTCAACAATACTAAACGTCGATTTGTCTTCGTCGTAGTATAAATCGATTCGTGTTGCACCTGCATCTAATGAATTGGCAATCAACTCAAACTTTGCGGTGTCAGGTGTGTATCCTACACTTCTTAAGGTCTCAGTAAAAAATCTCTTATGAATGACCATTTCATAAGCTGTTTGCTTTGTTGATGTACTTGTGACATCATTTGCTTTTTCTTTCATGTAATTTTTGTTTAAAATGTTATCGATGGAAATATACCATCAATACAAATATACACATAATTTATGAAAATACCAAATTTTTTAGTGAAAATAAAAAATATATCTTAACTTTGTATTTAAAATAAAAGATTATGGCAAAAGTTAAAATCAAAACAATCTACAAACACACCAGAGTTTCTAAGAAAGGAAAGATGTCTACTGTTAAGACACATAAGAGAAACGTAGCCAGAAAGAAAGGATAATCTTATTGTCCGATATCGGGTACCAGTACATAATACTCAACAGTTATCAATTCGGATGTGATGTCAAATCCCCATCCGTTTCCGTTATTTCTATTACCGAATGAATGACGAATACCGTTTCCCGTAATAGATTCCACAGGAATAATAAAATTATCTGGAAATTGGTTTAAAAAACTTCTGATACCAAAACAATTATCTGTCATCAATATCCACCGATGATGAGGTACTGGTGTTAAAACATACTCCTCCACCCACATCCATGATGGACTATTTTCGTGAAGCGGTTCCAAACTTTCTTCATCAATCCCCCTCAATAATTTAAAGTCTCTCACATAATTTATTTTATAACTTCCGAGTTTGTCACGTTTTTACTTCCGAGTTTGGACTTTTATTTGGATAATTCATCCAAATTATACTTAACCAAACTATCGGTTTTCATTGTGATCTTAGTCGTTTTAGGTTCAATAGGTTTACAATCATTACAATGATAAACAATTTCAAAGTGACTGGGTGAATGGCATTCACACTTAATCACATAATGATAGTAAGTCCTATTAATTGGACCTTCTTTTTGACATTGGGGACATGTACCCCATTCCATTTCTCCTGACATAATACTTTTTTAAATAAATCTTAAACAAAAATAAGAAATATTTTGGAATATTCCAAATTATAATATAACTTTGTTCTGTGATAATAATAGTATACATATTGATGTCCATATCCTTGGGACTAATAACTTACGGCATAATTCTTTGGTTATCAGAGGATAAAGTTTATAAGTTGAATTGTTCTTACGAAACATTTGGACAATACGTACTTCAGTTTGCAATGGAAACCATACCACCTTTTCATTCGAAAAGGATTCCATCACTGAAAATGCTGGACAGATACCACAAAAAATCTTATGGTACTTATGATACCTTTAAGAAACATATAACAATATATGTTAAAAGACATGAGAGTGTGGAAGAATTGATTTCAAGTATTATACATGAAACCGTTCACTTCAAACAATATCAACAGAATCCAAGAGGACATCTTAAAAAATATAATAAACTATTGAATACCGTTGGATATAAAAATCATCCGATGGAAATTGAAGCAGAAACTATTGCTGAACAAAAATTAAAACCCTGTATTAAATTTCTAATTAAAAACGATATAATATCATGAATGTAAATGAAGCAATGGACTTAGTCCAAAAACATGTGAACGAGTATGTAGAAAAAAACAAGAGTTCACTTCCATCACATATCCAAATGGATAACAAAAATCTTGATCATGTAAAAGAGATTGCCTGTAGTATAATGAGAACCAAATGGAAAGTTGGTTACCCTGGTGGTTCTTTTGTTCAGGCGGTTGTTGCCAACAACTTAATGGAGGCTATGGGTAGAGCTGACGTACTTAACAGAGAGTCTCTATACTTCTACTGTATGGTAATCAAAAACTTAGATATGCCGATGAAGGTTTATCGTTTCATCAGTAAAGAGGAAGTTGATTAATAGAACTTCCTCAATACTTGAATAACATCCCATGCATCTTCTAATGCGTTGTGGGTAACAATCCCTTCAATATTAGTTCGTTCCTTACATGTGGTAAGAGATGGAAGTGATTCATCATTCTTCCAATCAACACAAAGAATTGCCGGATCTAAAACCCTTTGTCTGGTTTTAATTAATTTCTGCCACCAAGGAAGTTGTTGTAGAAATAATTTATCAAACGTCCCAAAGTTTTTACCTGCAACATTTAGTGTAATTGGTTTGGTGTTACTATTAATCATTGGTTTTAAATAACCATCATCAACCTGAACATAACCGTTACTATTGTTTGATTGGAAGTATCCATTCCTTTCTAACCACCAGTAGAATTCTTTTATTACATCTTCTTTCTCTAAAAATTGATATTCAAGATGGGTTTGATAATTTTGTTTGAGTTCATCATCCCCCTCAAGATATTCACCAATCATTGCAATGAGTTCTTTATTCATTGTAATTGCTCTCGGTGAACCAACGATTTCTCTTTGAAGAACAATCACATTAAATTTTGGACATTCTTCAAACGGCAATTTAGTTTCAGTATTTTCTATGATTGCACCAACAGACAATACACAATTCTTTTCATGATCGAGACCAGATGTTTCGATATCAATACTTACATACTTCATACAAAATAATATCTATTTTTTAATTGTTCTAAATTATCCATGTCTACCCAATCTTCAGAAAGACCATGACCAAAAGGATCAACACCTTCAAATGTCCACACCGGATTATACCATTCTAATGGTCCACCTTGTTTAAAAACCTTTCTAAAATTACCATCATCATAAACAGCAACAAGTTCATTCTCATACGAGGTTATCAAATTTTGTCTAATAGTTGACATCATGGTAATTCTACCTGACTCAGCTCTATCTGTTACCGGATTCATTATCAAATAATAAACCTTTACTTGTTGGACTACTCTTGTTTCCATATTATTTTCTTTTAGGTGAATGATACCATCTCTTTAACCATTCAAATGGTGTTGATGCATCTGTGAACGGACCACCAAAAACAGGATACTCATCTTTCTGATATTCCTCTTCAATTTCTTCCCACGATTCGGTTTCCAACATAGACATTATCTCTCTTGTTAATGTACCGGCAGTTTTAGTACCATCATTATTCCAATTGATAATTGCGGTTTCAATTTCTCGATACAATTTTATTTGATGTTCTTTCATTTCTTTATTTTTCTTATCATTCTCAATCACCTCTGCTTGTCGCATTAATTCGTTGTATTGTCTCGGTGTCATTAGTCTAAAGTATTTGGGTAATATAATAATGTTGGATTCTTCTTTTGAATATCCATATCAGGATATTTCTTTTTAAATTCCATCACATCAAATCGTTTTGTGATAAGATGAAAACCATTCTTTGTTGGAATACATGCTTCATTTTTATTACCTTCAGGTCTGACTGTATCAATGAATAACGAAACTTCTTGTACCTTCTCAATACTCTTCACATCAACATCAACAATCCATCTCTTCTCCAATGTTTTCATTTGACCAACAACACTATCAAATAAACTCTTCTGATTGTTTTGCCCATCAACTAGTCTTTGAGCCAATGCTTTAATCATATGTAATGAAACATCTTTGTGATTTTGTTTTTGAACATGGATATATGCTCTGGCTTTAAACATTTCACATAATGTTATGATCTCATCATATCTTTTATATAGATATTCAATGCTATCAACACAATATGTTTTAATTGTCCTAACAGATTGATGATTATCTCTTTCACCCTCAGGTTGATCTTTCTTACGCTTTAGAACATAAAGCATATAAAAATCCCCTTCCTCAGAGAAATTTAATAATGGCTTTATGAAATCTAAATTATCAATCATTTAAAATAGTTTTAATTGTCTTTTCTTAGCTCTTTGAATGTTCTTTCTATGAACATATCTTCTGTTTGGGTGAAACCAAGTACATCCACATTTACCTGGTTCAACATGTGTAAAGCTATGGCAATAACCATTGTTCTGATAGTGGTCTTTTTGTTTATGACCACAATCACACTTTACGTTTCCGTGAATAGTTGTCATAGTACTTCAGTTAATATTCTCCACTCCTTTAACATCATCCCATCAAAGGTCACTTCAACAGGAATATTTTTTAACTTATCAACACTATCTACCTTAGCTTCTTTTAGTAGCTTCGACACAAACCACATTAAATCAACTAAATTTTCACTCCTTTCTTTTTCAGTCCATTTAGTATGTTCACTACGTTTAATCTTTTCTGGGTCCCAAGCACCTTTGAAATCACCGACACCCCAACTACCATTTCCAAGTGTGACTGATAGACCAATACAAGCATCTTGATAACCTCCGTGTCCGAATCTTACTGATTCTATTTTTCCTAATTTCTTCTCCATTGTTATAATTTTACATAAAAGAATAATGAATCAAATTTAGAATGTGCAAGAAAACGTGTACCATCTTTACACTCATATAAATTAACATTCCTTCCATTGACAATGTCAGTGAATCGGTACTCAATAAATTTTGCAAATAGTCTTTTCATCTTAAATTATTTTCTTCTCTAAACCATCAAAGTAAACAACTTGTGTTGAAAAACTTTCAGTTGCTCTCGATTTAAATGAATTATAAATTCCAAATTTCATTAACACTCTTCCTGATTTCGTTATTAAAGTTGGTCGGGTTTCAGTGAATAAAAGATTACCATCAACAAACACTTTAATTTCACCATCATTTTCGGTTGACGTTTTAATTTCGTATCGAATAGTTATCCATTTATTATATGGTGATGTTGTTATTGTATAATTTTTATTCCAATCCCACGTAAAATTTTTGTGGGTTCTAATTAACAATGTGTTATTATTTTCCATAACCAAATATGTTAATGCACCAAAGGCGTTTAATGTATCTGAGTAATTAACTTGACTCAATACTAACAAATTATCACCTTTTGGTCTAAATCTTATTTGTTCTGGAATATAAATTCTTTCAGTATATGATATTGTTTTTCCTATTATAGATTCATTTGAAGTCTCAAACAATTCACTTCTAGACCTATCTGTGGCACAATCACTAAACCCATCGTTCCACCCGCAATCACCATCCCTAACTTCAAATCTTGTACTTCTATCACCATCAAAAACTGGATGACCATTTGATTTAGTTACAACCAAACTTCCGTATGGTTTGTTATTATATTTGTTAACGTTGTCAAATACAATCCCACCTAAAGCATCATTATCAATAACATTGACTGTTGGTGTACCAACAACTTCTTGTTTTTCATTTAAAGTTGTTACTTGTATATTAGGAACAATCTCTTCTTTATTACAAGAAAATAAAAAAAGTAATGATATTATTATTAGTCTTCTCATATTATTTTAATAAAGTTACTTCAACATTTTTCAACTTAATGGGTTTCTGTTCTTCATCAACCAATATGTCAATCCGATTCTTATGTCTTTTATTCATAAGATCTCTGATTGTATAAACACCATTATATTTTCCTGCTTTTTTGATTCTAACCTTCTTACCAAACTTCCAACCTTTTCTTTTTAAATCTCTTGATACCGCAATTATCTTATGTTTACCTGGATTGTTAACATCAATTTTAAACCCTGATGCTGTTAGGTCTGGTGTTGAATCAGTTTCCGATTCTGTGGGTGAGTATGTTGTTAATGTTACAAATTGTTTAAGAACATTTTTATATGTGTCTTTAACAATGCTTGTTTTTAATTCATTTACTGAAGTAAATTTACCAGTTGATAATGGTAAGAAAAACAACACCACTAATATGACAAATATTATTCTCATAGTATAATATATTATTTATTTCTCAAAATCCAAAATATTGGAGAATTTTGATTATTACCTATATAAACCTTTTTTCTTTTTTTATTAGGTTGGTATTTGTTTTGTGACAAATTATGATGTCTCATGCCAGCACCAATAATGTGTAATCGAGGATTACATGATATTAATGTGAACGATAGTAAGAAAATAATTAGTCTTTTCATCTTTTAATTTTGACAATGTAAAGATAAACGGATAATTCGAAATATCCAAAAAAATATTCTAATTATTTTAGTATATAATAAAAAACCCCCGAATTCGGGGGTCTATGTATGTGTTTGTAAAATTAGTTTTGTTTTGGCTTTCTACCCTTTCTTGCCGTTGTTTTTGTTGTTGCCGCTTTAGCCACATCTTTGGTTTGTTTCACCACTTCTTTGGCCGCCTTAGCAACATCTTTAGCCTCAGTTACAACCTTTTTAGCTCTTGCTTTTACCTCAACAACAACTTCCTTAACATCTTCTACTTTTTCTTCGATTTTATCAGGAATACCGTTTTTATCTTCATCTTTAAATGCTCCGAAGAACTTAGTTGCAACAAACACTCCGATTACTGCAACTCCTAAAATTAATAGTACGATTAATGTTGTATTCATATTATATCTTTTTATATAAATATATGAAAAAACAACAAATTCCTCAAGGGTTAACCCACGTACATTTCCTCGATTAGTTTATCACCATTGAACTCTTTTCTGACCATATAACAGTCCAATTCTGAGGATCTCATGGATTTTAATTTCCTTTCTGCTTGTTCAAAAGAATCACATTCGAAAATCTCTTCTCCGTAAATTACTTCGTATTTGTATGTTATTTTTATTTTCATGATTTGTAAAGTCTTAGATTGTTATAGTAAGCAACAGAATTCTCTTCTGCAATTAAACCGTATTCTTTAGTTACGTTTTCATGTATTGTTTTTGTGTCCTCGTTAATGTATTTTGATATGATATTACAAAACCCATAATTAGACTCATCAACAACATCTTGTGGTGTACCAGGTAGTCCACAATATGTGGCCTCCCCAACCTCGCTTATGAACATTCCACTATAGAACCCCTTGAGTTTATGTTCATTAACAAATCTATCGGCATTACACCAAATAAACACATTGTCACTCTTTTCTTTTAATAGTGGTACAGTTGTTTGGTCAATTATATAACCACGTGAATTTTTGAATTGTCCAACCGAGAATAAACCAAAGGGTGATCCGTGACCCATCATCATTACTCTATCATGAGTTCTAATTAACTCATCTAACTCCTTTTTACCAATCCCACCAGTAATGACTGTTTTATTTTTTATGGGGTTGTAGACAATGTCTAAGAAAGATGTTGACTCATCTTTGGGGTGTATAATTAATGTTTTCATACCACAAAGATAGGAATTATTTTTAATATACCAAAAAAATCTAGTATTTTTATAATAAAGAATATATCTTATTGATAATCAATTGAGTATGTTCTTTATAACCATCCTCGGTTTCACATCTATTTTGATGTGTCTTAATTGAATGAATTGCAGTAGTATGGTCTCGACCATTGACCATCTCACCAACTGATTTATATGAATAACCGAACTCCTTTTTCATGATGGCACAATAAATGTGACGTGCATTTACAATGGTTCCTTTTCTTGATTTGGATAACACGTCTTCGACAGATACACCACATTGGTCGGAAACAACCTTCAAAATAACTTCAGGTTTTATCTTGATTCTTTTTTGGGTCTTAGATAGTTTTGGTAAATCTTGTGATTTGATGCCAGGGAAAACATAAGGACTTATCTTCATAAGAAATATTTTATACGAAGATAAGTGATTTTTTAATAATTCCCACTTAAAAAAACATAAATAACTTCAGGTACTTTGGTACAAATTTTTTCGTTTCCTTCGGAATCGGAACAAGTAATTGAAGGTAGGTCTTTGATGTATTTTTTTAACTCTTTTGGACCCTTTCTTAGTCTTTCCACAACGTAATCCCTAAGATATAATTTATCAGAGTCATAGTACTCCGACACCAAACTTTTATATTGAGATTCTGAGATAATAATTTTCATACCAATAAATATACACTAAGCTCTGTTTATTGGTACGTTTTCTGTTGATCCAGAATAATATAATGGTGATTCTGTTCTGGTTAAAAAATAGTTTTCACTAACCACTTCATCTTCTGGTTGTGCTAATTCCTCCGCCGCTCTTTCTGCTGCTCTTCTTATATAATCAATTCTTGGTTCTGGTTGTTCCATTATTGGTTCAACTAAGTCTTTTACCCCATATTCATATCGTTTCATGTATTCATCCTCTTTGATTCTTTCATCGTCTGATAAAAGAAATCTATTAGTTTTAGAACCTTTACCCTTAGACTCATTATAGATTATCTTTCTTAATTCATCCGTTAGTTCAGTGTCCAAAGAATCTATTCGACTATCTTTCTGATTCCAAAACGAAAACTCAGGATCATTCTTATCTAAAGAGTAAAATGATGCAACTTTATATCCTGTTTTCTTGTTTATACAATAAATTAAAACACCCTTCTTCGAATACTTTAAAAAGTATTCAGGATTGTTTTCTGTTGTTGTGCACCATTTAGTGTTTGAACCATACTTCTTCGAAGAAAGATATGTTAACGGTCTAATTAATAACCACTCATCATCTTCAAAAACAATTTTAACTTGTTTTTCTAATTCTTTATGGTCAGATATCATTTCGGCAATACTCAAAGAATTTAATATATCATCAAATGAACTGTATCTACTTAAATCATTTTGTTTGATGAGTCCTCTTTCATTTAACTCACAGAATTTTTTAAATGATTTTAAATCTGAAATATTAAACATATCTAAAATCCTATAGAAAAATAAAAGTTCAAATGTTTCTAATTCATCTAAACTATTTGGACTGATTTCAAACTCACTGTATAAACGTTCTTTAATCTCTTTGAGATGATTGTCTATACCTGGTGTTTTTTTAACAATCCTAAGTAGGGTTTCTGTATACTTGTCTTTATTGTCAGGTACAAGAAAAGAAAACAATTTAAATAAATTGATGTTGTTTTCTGGTGATGTTTTTATTTGTTTTATTCTTGACATATTTTTTATTTATCGATATTTGTCGTTGATTCAACTATTCCTGATGTAGATGTTATTGAAAGCAGAACATAAATTATTTTTGTTGCCCAATGCCATAAAAATAAATTGTATTGAGCGGTTATGAACCAAAAAATAAGATACCAAAACCCAAATCCAAATAAGAAAGAAAACATTAATATTATAAATATTTTAATCATAGTCCTAATGATTTTAATTGATCTATGGTATGTTTAGTATTAACATGGTGAATACCAATACCTCCCATTTCTCTCCAACCTAAAATATTATCAATCCTATCATCAATTAAAATTGCATTAGGTTCTGATAATTCTTTTTTATTTTTAGCATACTTCAATATCAATTCAACACCGGGTAATTCTCTCTCAACCCATTGGATTTTACCAATTCTTGATTCCACATTTCTCGATGGTGCCGATAATAACTTAGGACTGTATTTTTGAATATACTTCCATAATCTTTTACCATCATCCATCCAATCCATATTTAACCAAAAATCTACACCAGATTTATTAATCGGATCCCAAAAATTCTCACCGTCATGGAATTCATTTTTGATATCTATACCTGTTAATTGAAAGTATGATTTATCGAAATCCGTCAAGACACCATCCATGTCACAATAAATTTTATACTCGTTTCCCATACTATAAAAATATAAATAAATTTTATTTAAAAAACAAAAAAACCCCAAAAAATTTGGGGTTTCTACGATAGTATCGTAATTTTTTTTAATTTGTTTTAGTGATTATTTCAGGATTTTCAGGGTCATTTGTATTAATTACATAGAAATTACCGTTGTCATCTTGACCTAATGCCAATTCTACACCTGATTTATTCTCATCTGAACCAGGTACATCTTCTGGTTGTACTTGGGTATCTAAATTATCCATTCCCTCAGATTCTTTAAGAACATTTTGAACAATCTTTTCAATATCAGATTGTTTTAATTTAATAACTTTAGCCATATCAATAATAGTTTATATATAAATACTTTATAATTAAGACTTCTTTCTGTGTAAACCCTTTTTTTGGTTTAGCTTTCTCGAAGCTTTGGCCATTTTTAGTCTATTCTTATATCTTTTTTCTCTTTTTGTCATGTAAATAAATACATCACAAAGAGATAAAATTTGAGGTTTAAATTAATTCGTAATCAATATCACCATAATCATCAAAATCATCGTTTTGATCGTGTCCTTCACCATCCTCTTGTACTTTTCTATATGCTTCACAAACACTTCTCGCCATCACAGTATGTGTCCAAGATTGTACACAACTTCTTGAACATTGAATAGTGTACTCTTGTTCTTCGTTATCTTCCCATCCTTCTTCTTCCTCACACTCATCGGTAAGTATAACTTTAGTGTCAACCGGTCTTTGAAATTTATCGGTCTGTTCAATCACATCATTTCTAAAGTTTTTCAGTTGGTCAAATGAACTAAACTTAAAACTAAACAATCCATTTTCAGAACGTAACGTTACATTGACATGTTCTTTTGGAGAGTCTTCTGTTTCATTTTCTTTGTAGTGTGTAACGTAAAATCCATCACAATCACCAAATTCAATTTGTGACTCATCAGGATAAATACTAATCCAAGCATCAGGATTATCTTTAACCATTTGTTTGTATTCATTCTCTAAAGATTGTAACTCTTTAATAGCGTTTGAATACTTTTTAGTGAATTCCTTATCCCATTTTTTTGTGTACTTTGCCATATGTTTTAATTTACAGGTTTATATAACATTGGTGCTTGACCATATACAGGAAGTTTACCATCCCATCTTTCAATCCATTGTTGTTGTAACAACAATGATGTTAATGTTGATTGTTTTAATTTATTTGCTTCGGCTTCTGCTCTTGCTTGTGTCAACATTGCTTGTGCGTTACCCTCAGCAGTTGCAACTTTAATCTTAGCTTGAGCCTCAGCAGTCTTAACTTCATTCTCGGCTCTTAAAGCGGCTTGAACTGCATTGTTCTTAGCTTCGATTGATTTCTTGAATGTTTCAGGATAAATCAAATTAGATGTAAACTGATTTATTACAAATCCTTCTTTTAATAGTGCATTATCCAATAATCTACGAACCTCAACTTCAAACACCGCACGATTACTAATCAATTCATCGGCAGTATATTTGTTAGTTGCCAATCTGAATGCATCATATACTGCAGTCTTTAAGAATCCCTCTTCAATGTCCTCCAATGGTCTACGATACTTAGCGAAGATTGAAGGAACTTTCTCTCTTTGAACTGAATAGTTCATAATTGGAGATACACTGAATTCAGAACCATCTTTACTATTTACCACAAATGAGTTTTCACCTTTATATTCTTTGTGTTGAATGAATGTAGGGAATTCATAAATTGTTGTGGTGAATGGATTAAAAAATACCATACCTGTTACTGCAACCACATCATCCACACCTTTGTTATCACCATATTGATTTACTTTAACACCTACGTGTCCTGCATCAATTCTCTCACAAGAGAAGAATAAAAAGGTTAATGTAAAAAATAACCCCACTCCGATTAAAATGTTTCTCATAATTTGTTTTCTTTTTTGTTGTTTTTCTAATTTTAATTGTTCTCGTTCTTGTATTTGACGAGCATATCTTTCTTCGAAACTTTCGTATCCCATATTATTTATTTTTTCTTTTTACTTACCGTTGTCCGATGTGGTTCCATAGGAAACTCAGACTTTTTTACTTTTTTCTTTTTTGGTTTTAATTCTTCAGGATTAATATAATCCAATTCAGTTTCACCAGGTTCAATGTGCATAATATCGTTTACTAATTTATCCATATTGATGTAGTAGTAAACAAAAATTAATGTGAATAATCCTATAATACCTGAGAATATATTAAGTATGGTATTTGAGGCCGTTAAACCAGGAAACACTATGAATGTTAAAATTGCAAATGTACCGAATCCAACGAAGATTGGTGATGATGTTTTCTGTGAGAAAACTTTTTTAAACAGGTCTTTCATTTTTGTGGGTTTAGTAAGTTTGTTAAATGTAATTGATTGAAAATTTTAGAATTTACCCCAACCTGATTTTTCCATACAAAGTAATCTGTAATGTTCAACCAGTTTAAGAAAGTTTACGAATTTTTTCATAAAAAAAATATAATTAAAATTTTTGAATAAAAAAAATATTAACCAACAATTCCTACAATATCATCCAAATGATGATCTAATGGACCGAGTTCACTACCAATCTCTTTCTTCTTCAACATCTTAATCACATCATGTAAATTGTATGGGGCGAAGTCGGGATTACCATCCATACCAATGTCCATTCTTCTACCGTTACTGATTTTCTGATTGTGCGGTAAATGACAATGTCCATGTAAATGAATACGACCCTTACGAAGACTGTTCCAACTTGATATGGGATAGTGACACATCTCAATCGTTTCACCTTGATATTCAAATTGTTCAAACCAACTAACTGATTTGAAAAGGTTTCGAACATTACCTCTGTTTCTGTCGATGTGATGGTCATGGTTGCCAAGGACTAAGTGAATATTTTTACAAACTAATCTATTATAGAATTCTTCTATATTTTCAAACCCACTGAAACTCCAATCACCCAAATGAATTAACACATCATCTTGACCAACAACCTCATTGATATTGTTTACAATAGCACTATTCATTCTCTCAATAGTATCAAATGGTCTGGTTTGTTTTTCAGGTATTGAACCATCGGGCAATCTCCAATTGGTCATTCCTCTACAAATATTCTTATGAGAATAATGTGTATCGGATGTTATCCATACTTTAATATCGTTTTCTAATTTTATCATATTAACAAAAATCTGTTGATGAACTTACTCGAAGTCCATCGATTATTAAATCATCATATCTGGGGTCGTCGAAAAATGAACCCATTCCTTTTGAACGTTTGTCTTTCCTGTATTCTTCATTGACAACTAAACCATTAGGTTCACCCCATTCAAGTGCCATTCTAATAAACGCCTCTACATCTTGTTCCTCACCATACTCATCAACAACTCTACCTGAACGAATAAATTCTAACAAACTTTCTTTATTTGAATAGTATTTGTTTTTATGGAAATTCCAACAAAATTTCCAACCGGAACTTCTTTTACCTAAGTGTATGTTTGTATCTTCTAAAAACATTTCCCATGGTGAAAACCATTCCCAATCTTTTCTGGGACTGATAAGCTTAAAACCACTTTCAATATTTTCAGGAGATAGTTCAAGGTTTGTTACAAACTTGATTAAGGTTTCTTTACGAGACTCCATTTCCTCGTGTGTTGGTATTCTATAGTAATTTGTCCCCATTATAAGTAAGTTTTCTGAAACAAAAATAAGTATAATTTTGAATATTCCAAAATATTTCAAAAAAAAATCCCCACATTTCTGTGGGGATATACTAAAACCTAACTCAGGTCAATCCACAATCACTAATTGTGGATAGGTACTACTTATTTTTTTAATCCCTTAATCACGTCTTTAATTAAGTTATCAAACATATCTTCGTTTAATCTTCTTCTTCCACCCTCAATTTCTGATCTCGTAGGTGTTGCCTTTCTAAGTACACTTTCAGGACTGATTTGAGTTACTTTTTGTTTGAATTCTTTAATTGCACTCATTAATCCATTTGCAATTTCAGGATTGTCCATGATTGTATATTCTGGTGTAAATTGTGTACCTGGTTCAAGTTGGATATTCTTAACTACACCAACTTGTTTACCGTCAACTAAAGAACCCGGATTATATTCTACAGCCTCAAGTCTACCATCAACACGAGATGATTCAGGTTTTCTTCTTGCAAATTTGTTTACTAAAACAATTGACCATGCAAAAGAATTTTCACCAATCATTTCACCTTTAACAGAGAAAGTCATTTCTAAGAATACTTCATTCTCTCTACCCTCAACGTGTCCATATTTACGTAATTGGTAAACATCCGTTACACCATAATCTTGTGTACTTCCTTTCTTTTCTTCAGCTTCCCAATTTGCGTAATTTTGATTGAATTGTCTTGCCAAATATTGGGTATCCATTTCAGGTGTATCTTCACCGAAAATTCTATCAGCAACTAACTGATTAAATTCTTCATTTGATTTGTATACGTTATAACTTAATGAAGTAAATGAAACCTTTTCATTGGTCCAAGTATCGGTGTGTCTATCAAAATATTTTCTATTATCAAGTTCGATAGCAGGAACACTTCTTTGATTTAATATTTTATTAAAATTGTCTTCAGATCTTGTTAAATTATCTCTAAGTAAACCTAATACCTTTATTTTAATTTTTTTAGATCCCATTATCTTCTCACCAGTTGCAACATCTTTAGATGTTTGTTTAACCGTACTAATCGGTTGACCTTCTTCACCTGGTAATGGTTTACCAACTCTCACATCTCTGTGAGGTCTATCTGATGGACACTTTGTATCAGACCATCTAAATGAACCATAATCTCTTTTTAATTTTTCAACAACGTCAGGGTGTTGTTCCATGAATTGTTGGATATCGCAAGTGAATACAATCTGTACTCTCTCAGAATCGGGATCCTCACTAAATGGGTCCACCATCATATCGTATCCAATTAAATTACCATCGTTATCGTATAGTTTACTTGATGCAACTCTTTTACCCGGTTGTTTTTTGGTCCAATATTTGGCCATTTCATCAATATCAGAAATGTAATTGTTTTCAGATAATAGAGAAAGGAGTTTTTCTTTAGATATTTCCATTATAATACGTATTTTATTTATATAAATATTAGGAAAACCAAAGAGGAGCCTTCCATTTTTCCATTTATTAGTTTTGATACTCGTCCCAATAATATTGTCTAACCTTTTGACCCAGTTCCATATCATTTGGATAGTCGTTAATCCAATCTTTTGGGATGATGATGTGTTCTCTACTTGATTGATTTCCCTTTCGATAACATTCGGTACAAAGTTGTCCTGCACCTTCTACATAACCAACTCTAAAATCAATATGAGTGGTTACATCAACTGTGGTTTCTTTTCCACAGATAATACAATTTTCTTTTGGCATAGTGGTTAATTTTATACCAAAATATAAAAAATATCCTAAAAAAACAAGTAATATTTATAAAATTACGCCAAACTGGAAACTTTCGGATTACTACCCGCATTATAAGAAGACACCACTTTTGCTACAAGGTCACCTGTTCCCCATGTTTTAAGAGATTCACATTTTGCAATATTAGATGCTCCAATATCGTTTTTTAATCCATCCACAATACAGTTGTATCTACCATTTTTGAGTGTCTTAATTGTTGCAACCATACCATCCTGTAAAGTTTGATAGTTTTTCACACCGACACTATTGAAGTCTGTGGCGTTTGGCATTTTATGTGTAGTGTTAAAAGGGTTGAATTTACCGGCTTTACCTTCGGCTTGTCTCCATGCATATAAAAATTTTAAATTCTCTTCTGAGACTGGTGCACCTAAATTTTCTAATAGTTTAGCGTAGAAATTTTGATCAGCCAAATCTTCTAAGTTGATGGCGTCGATGTGTTTTTTTAAATCTTCAGATGTTACACCTTTCTCTTTAAGTAATTCGATTAATTTTTTAAGCATTTCGGGTGTAGCCTTAACCATTGTTTCAGATGGTGATGAACCTGAAACACCCTCATTATTAGATACGTGTAAATGATTAAAATGATTACCTCCGGTATTTGTTTGCCATAGTACGGCCTTTTGATTACCACCTTCAGCATTTAACGAATAACCCAAACTAACCAACTCGTTCTTTAATTTATCACCTAATTCTCTAAATCGTGAGTTACCATTAGTTTTGTTTGTTGCCCCACCTGCATTAACACCATCTAATATTGCAATGTCAACTGCAGTATTTGTGGCATGTCTACTCGCTCTTCCATTTATAGTTAGGTTTGAGTGTCCCGATTTTGCGGTTGTTATTGTGATAGTAACACCTGCTTTAGAAGCTGCCGTCTGTAAATCATCCAATAATGCCTGATTTACTTGATCATATTGTGTTCCGTCCTTGTCAAATTTTACGTTAGAATAACTCGTATCACCCAATCGAACAAACGCCTCATTAACTGATGTTTTAGTATCTCCACTTACTTTTTCCCTTGTAAACTTACTAACAGCAGCCGCAGTTTCTGGACCAAATAACCCGTCGATTCCATGTACCGGTAGTTCGTATCCAAGAAGTACCAGACCAATTTGCATTGATTCAACTTCTTTTTGGAACGACATTGAACCTTTTTCTTGTTGAGAAATTCCACCACCATCCGCAGCACTTTCTAAAGTATCGAAGAATACCGATACGTCATCGCTTAAAAGGTCGGCTTTTTTTGGGTCATCGATTTTTTTATCATCTTTTTTTAGACCAACACCTTTTAATAGTTTATCTAAAAAACCTTGTTCTTCAATAACTTTCTTACCATATGTTATTGTATGTATTCTTTCTAATTCTTCTGTGAGACTTCTTTTCATATGATTATAAATATTTCATATTTCAACTTTAATCCATTTCTGAGTAGAGTCTAACTTAAAAGAACCAATATAGTTTTGATTCCATTGGGTTGGGTGAATTAGGGATAGGAATGTGGTGTCATCTTTTCTCATATAAAGATGATATATTTCATTCATTACAGGAATAAAAGAATAACTCGATGAATATACGAGCTCATTCCAATTAACCTCATCAACAAGTTTACGAAACTCCTCTTTAAGTTCTTCATATTTGGTCTTAAACTGTTTATTTGCAACGTTTGCTTGGTGTTGCTTCCATCCTTTTACGTCCTCTAATTTAATTGCTGGTGCACCCACATTTGATCCATAGGTAAGTTCCTTTGAATAATAACCTTTCTCCTCATCCCAAACAACTAAATCAGGTTTCTTTTTTTTCATTTATTACCTTCAATGTCTGATTTCTTATCATCTTTTTTTTCTGTTTCCCAAGGTGCCGATTCATCACCCCAATTAAGAAAATCTTCACCCTTGTAATCAGGATGATTTTCTTTCATGTAGTCAATTCCTCTTACCCAAAAAACACTAAGGATAGCCGCGAAAAGAAAACTAATTCCAAATCCAATGTATTGTTCCATGTTTATTAAGTTAAAAAGTTTAATATTTTATCTTTGATACCATTTTGTTTAATTCCCTCTGAACCCAATGGAGTTTCAACAAAATTTTCTAAACCCCACTCATGTTCGAACTCCATTCCATAATATGTTCCCGTCTTTCCCATTTTCAAATCGTCCACAGAAACCCAATGGGTTATTTCAGGATGGTCGATTAGATATTGTTTTATTTCAATAATTCTACATTGTTCCAAATCAAAATTACGTAACCAAGGAAACTCCTCGTTTTTACCAACATGCCAATTACATTGACTTAGATTCTTTGTATAAGATATTGGTTTCTTAATAATTCCTTGTTGTTCGTAATAGATACCCATCTGTTCAACCGATGCCCATCTTTTCCAATCCGAACTAACTACGATTTCACATTCGGTCCCCTCTATAATTTCATTGAGTACTTTAACGGCTTTCTTATCGAAGTCATCGAAACGATATTCCAAAGGAATCTCATCATTGGTCATGGACAATTTACGTCCACCCCATTTCTTTTGTTTTTTATAACGACCACCCCAATTATTCGATAAACAAATCACACCATCGTGATCAAGAAATATTACTTTCATCTTTTCTTCTTTTAACTATTAATCTAATAGTATTAAAAATTCCTAAGAACATAAAGATTTGTACAGGCCAAAATGGTAAATTTTGTAATTCATGTAACATCCAAAAGATGTTCATAAAGACCCACGAAAACAATGTTATGTTTGTATCTCTACTTTCTTTTTCTGTTAAAAGAATATAAATTGTTAAAAATGATGTTGGTATAATCATGAATGTCGCCATCCATGTAAACTTTAAACACCAGAATATATCTTTTAATAACCACGAAGTTACATGTATTTCTTGAATATTCCTAATTTTTTTAAGAATTTTCATCGATATATTCCAATTGTTTGCTCCAAATACCTTCTGAAATTATTTTGGGTGATTCGTTTCTATCTATCATAACCCATTCATATTTCACTATACCCCAAGGTTCAAACTGTTCTATTACATCTTCTAAAGTGAAACATTTACAACTATAGATATCAAATTGAGCCATAGCTGGGTTATAATGATCCCATATGTGAATAGATGCGTGTGATGTTGCTAATGTAACCGTACCCGTCAATCCCTCGTTACCTGGATAATCAACGTAAACACTGGTTGGACCAGCAACAACCTCCATTCTAACTTTATGTACTAATTGTACGAACCATTCATTAAGAACGCTAACTTTTGTGGGTGGATTAGTAATCCAAATTTTCATCAAAAGATGTTGATGATAAGGTACAAACTCTTCTTGCATTATATGTAATTTTACATTACATATATATCACGAAAAATAGTATTATTTTAAGATTTATTGAATTGTTTAAAATTGTTTATAAAGTCTTTTTCATATTTCTTAAGTTCCTTAGTATCTAAACCATTATATAAACCAGTGGACATAAATGCTTGGATTTCATCATCAATAATTTTCTTATCATCAACATAACCCATCTTAACAATTTTACTTC
>JACCDW011259716.1_pt1 | contig 19956 bp, 23 predicted proteins | sample 7449781 | NCBI WGS metagenome assembly JACCDW01 (sample SAMN15323449, study PRJNA562643) | freshwater metagenome | isolation source: river surface water | place: USA:Blue River Watershed | collected 2017-08-18
AAATGCAAAACGCCCGCATCGTCGAGATCTGCCTTCAGCCGCGTGCCCTGCACGGCCCGGCTCACTGCCAGATGTTTGCGGCGGCCGACAAACACCCGCGGATGCCCGAGTAGCACAGGGAAAAACAGGTCGCGATCCGCTGCCGTGAGCTCCGCCTCTCCATGCACCGAGGCTCCTTCCATTTTTTCCAACATGGTGAGCAGGGCCGCATCGGACTCGTCCACGATGTAGGGCTCCACTTTGTCGACCGGCACCGCGTCCAGGCTCTTGGTCGGCCCCCCGTCGACCGAGGCCTCCACCGTCAGCGGGATTTTCCCCGCCCGCCATGCTTTGCCCAGATCCAGCGGGAGATGGACTTCCAATGCCAAAGGCTTGGACCCTTTGCCGGCCAGTTGCCCCAAAACCCGGGGAAAGCGGGGAGCTAACGCCCGGGCCGCCGCCGCCACCGGACCGGCAACATGACCGTTGAGACGGGGAGCGGGTGCCGTGGCGGCTTTTCCGTTTCGTTCCAAATATTTCAGGCTTAGGGCAATCACGTGCGGGCAGACCGTGCCGTATTCGCGCGCCTGCCGGCAGCTACAGAGGTTTTCCACGTCGGCCAGCCGCTTGCCGAGCTTCAGGCGGGCGTTGACGGTGCCGGTGCCTGCCTGGACCACCCCTCCTAGGACGGGATCGATCCACTCGACCGACATCACTTTGCCCGCTTCCCAAAGGGAGCGCCCTTCCTGCATCGCCCGCCATCCGCCGATCTCCAAAAGCATCTCTTTGGACAGCACAGACGGGATCGGATTATTTTCCGACATACTCCTAAATCGTATGGGATTCCGACAAGGGGGGGCAACCCCGCACTCCCGCCCCTGTTCTCAGGTTGGGAACAACTTTTACCCGCCCCAACTCGTCGCCCGCCGGACCACCACCCCGATCAGCTCCTCCGGCACCATTCCGGCAAAACCCTCCCGCATCGACCGCGCCAACCGGTCGGCCATGGCCGCCGACTCCTTTTCCGGCACCTCCACGATCAGTTCATCGTGCACCGTGCTGACCAAGGGGGCGTCCGCCAGGGCCACCATCGCTCGTTTGATGGCGTCTCCACAGGTGCCCTGCACGGGAGTATTCACCAGGGCCGTGAATCTGACCCACTCCATTCTCCCCCCGGGGGGCGGCAACCAGCGCCGGCGTCCATACAGGGTGCGAACTTCGATCACCTTGGGGTCTTCCGCTGCCTGCCGGGCCTCGTCATGCCACCGTTGCAGAGCCGGGTAGGCCTGGAAAAATTTCTGCCGGAACGCTCGGGCCTCCTTTTCCCCCAGCGCCAACCCAAAAGAGATGCGACCGTATTCTGCCAATCCCCGCGCGGACATCCCATAGAGCAGGCCAAAATTCACTGCCTTGGCGAGTTTTCGTTCCTCCTCGTCGACCTTTTCCGCCGGCTTCCCTGAGAGCTTGCCGGCCGTCAAAGCGTGGATGTCCTGCCCCGACCGGAACGCCGCCAGCATGGCCTCCTCTTGGGCGAGAAACGCTGCCACCCGTAGCTCGATCTGGGAGTAGTCGGCAATCACCAGGGTCTGCTTGGGCCCTGCCACAAAACAGGAGCGCATCTCCACGTCCCGGCCCACGTTCTGCAGATTTGGCTCCCGGCAGGAAAACCGCCCGGTCGCCGTGCCCAACGGATCGAAATCCGCATGAATCCGCCCATCCTGACCCACCGCTTCCCGGTAAGCGGTGATCATCTGGGCGCGCTTTTCCGCCGCCCGGCTGCGCAGAACCAACTCCGCCGCAGGATCCCCGGACATCACCAGGGCCACCTCGTCGGTTGACTTCAGCTTGAGCCCCCGTTTTTCCAGCGCTTCCTTGACCTGTTTCGGGCTCCGGGGATTCAGCTCTGCCCCCAACTCTTGCTTCACCTTTTTTTCCGTCTCCAGACGGTTTTGTTCCGCCAATCGGGCCAAAGCTTCTAGTTTTTTTACGTCGATGCCGAATCCCCTCTCCCGCATCCCCGCCACCACCGGAGCGAGGGATCGCTCCAAGGCCCACACCTTTTCCAAGCCGGCCTCGCGTAACTCCTCTGCCCAGTCCCGCCCATCCGCCATTCCCTGCAAAAGCTCCTCCTTCGGGCCCCCCCGCCCTGCCTCAAGAATCCGGCGGGCCAACACCTTTTCCTTTGCGTTCATCTTGTTATCTTAGCCCGTTCCAAGTCGCGGACGAACGACCAACTTCCGGCTCAACTCACCCCCAAAAGGGTGGTATCCTTACCCGATGATCCGTCTCGGCGTGAATATCGACCATATCGCCACGCTTCGGCAGGCCCGCTACCGAAATCACGCCGCCGCCTCCGCTCCCGAACCGGACCCCCTCCTGGCCGCCCGCATCTGCTTGGCCGCCGGTGCCCACTCCATCACCGTCCACCTCCGGGAGGACCGCCGCCACATTCAGGACGATGACGTTCTGCGGATCGGCCGTGAGTTCCGGGATCGACTCAACCTCGAAATGGCAGCCACCCCCGCGATGGTCGCGTTCGCGCTGAAACTAAAACCCTCGGAGGTATGCCTGGTTCCGGAAAACCGCGCCGAGGTCACCACCGAGGGCGGATTGGATGCCGCTGGGCAGGAAAAATCCCTCGCTCCGATCGTCCAAAAGCTCCGTGAGGCCGGTATTCTGGTCAGCCTCTTCATCGATCCCGATCCCCAGCAGGTCGCCGCCTCCGCGGCCGTGCACGCTCCGGTCATTGAACTCCATACCGGCCGCTTCGCCGATGCCAACCCTGCCGGACGGAAGGCGGAATTGGCTCGTCTGGAAAAAGCTTCGGAGCAGGCCCACCAGCTCGGCCTGCAGGTCAACGCCGGGCACGGTCTTCGCCTCTCGAATCTGCCGGAACTTCTCCGCCTCCCTCATCTCCACACCCTTAACATCGGGCATTCTCTCGTCAGCCATGCCCTCTCGGTGGGTCTGGAACGCAGCGTCCGCGATTTCCTCGGAGCCATCGCTGACCGATGAACACGGAGCGGCTCCTGGGGCTAGGCATGGATCTGGTTGAAATCGACCGCATCGAGGACTCGCTCAATAAATTCGGTGAACGTTTCCTCCAGCGGATTTTTCATCCCTCCGAGGTGGCCTATGCCCAGGGCCAGGCGCGGCCGGCTACCCATCTTGCCGCCCGCTTCGCCGCCAAGGAGGCCGCCTCCAAGGCGTTTGGAACCGGCATCGGCAAGGTACTGCCTTGGCTCGGCATGGAGATTGGCCGTCATTCGTCCGGGGAACCCTTCCTCCGCTTTCACGCCGCCGGAGCCGATCTCGCCAAAACCCGGGGAGTGTCCCGTGTCCTGGTCACCCTGACCCACACCCGTACTCATTCGGCGGCCACGGTCGCCCTGCTCGGCCCATGATCGTCCTCTCCCCGGCCCAAGCCCGCGCATGGGAGGAAAAGAGCCTCCGTGAAGGCGCCCGCATGAAAGACCTCATGAGACAGGCCGTGGAAGGAGCCCTCCGGGAAATTCGTCCCCATCTGCCAAGCCCGGGTCACGCCCTGTTCCTGGTGGGTCCCGGCCACAACGGGGACGACGCCGTCCTTCTGGCATTGGAACTCAAGGAGCTGGGCTGGAAGACGGAACTTCTTCTTTCACGCGCCCCAGGGAAACGATTGCACCCCGACCCCCGCGTGAAGGCCAAAGTCTGGAAAAAGGCGCTGGTTTGGCCTGCCAAACCTTCAGAGTTTCTTAAGGCGAGGGGCCCACGCCTCGTCGTCGATGGTCTCCTTGGCTTGGGCGCGGTTCCACCTCCACGTCCGCCGGAAACGGCCATCCTCAACTGGATCACCAAGGAAAGACGGGGCACCGATCTCTTTGTCGCGCTGGATCTGCCCACCGGATTACACCCCTCCGAAGGACATGCGCCAGGCGCCGTTTTTTCCGCCGACCTCACGATGGCTTTAGGCTCGGTCAAATCCGGTTGTCTAAAGGACCTGGCGCTACCCCAAGTCGGTCGCCTGCGGGGTGTCCCCATCGATTTCGGAGTCCCTCCACCCAAAACCACGGTGGATTTTCTTCTCCCGACGGAGGCGGCCTCTTTCATCCAGTCCCGCCGGGCGGATCTCCATAAACATTCCGCCGGCACTGTGCATCTCTGGGCCGGTTCGGGAACTTATCCCGGCGCCTCTCTCCTCGCCTCAGTCGGCGCGCTCCGCTCGGGCGCCGGCTACGTGCGGCTCTTCACCGATCGCTCCATCACCTCCGGCATCTCCTCGCGGTTGCCAGAACTTTTACTTTCCCCCCACGCGGACGGCACGCCACCCGACCTGGAAGCTTTTTGTAAACAGGCCACGGCCCTGGTGGTCGGCCCCGGACTGCCCCCCTCGGAGACCCTCGCCAATTTTCTCTCCCAACTTTTACCGACCTCGATCCTGCCGATCGTGCTGGATGCAGGAGCGCTGGATCTGGTCGCAGCCCATCCCGAGTGGCTGACCTCCGCCAAAGCCCCCGTGATCCTCACTCCGCATGCGGGAGAACTGGCTCGCTTGACCGGGCAAAAACCCCGGGATCGGGCGGAAGCCGCCCGCCTTTGGCTGGATCGTCATCCTCACACGGTTTTAGTCGCCAAAGGGCCCCATACCTTGGTTGCCTCTTCCGACCATTCCCTTAGTCACAACAGCACCGGCGGACCCGCCCAAGCCACGGCAGGCATGGGGGATTTATTGGCCGGCCTGATCGGAGGCCTGCTTGCCACCGGGTACACACCTTTTGACGCCGCTCGTCTGGCGGTGAGTTGGCACGGTCTGGCCGCAGACCTTGCCGAAGGCCAGGGAGGCCCGATGGTTCTTGCTTCGGACGTGGCCAAGCAACTTCCCAAGGCTTGGCGGGTCCTGAAAGGACAGGCAATTTCGGAACGATTATGAATCTGGGTGACGTGCGCCAAATCCGGATCTGGCTGAAGCTGATCGATGGCTTGCTGGCCGGGGCTGCCATGATCGCGGCCTACCTGATCCGCGTTCATCTTCTGCCGGATATCCTGCCCCTCGAGTCCCGGGAAATCGGTGAATTCCAGATCTACATCCCTTACATCGCGCTGATGGCGCTCATGGCTCCGCCCGTGCTGAGCCGCCGGGGGCTTTACCGCAATTTTGCGAGTCGGGGCCGCCAGGCGAACTGGGCGGCCATGTTTGAGGCCGGGCTGATCCTGTTTCTCGTCGGCGTATCGGTGATCTTTTTCTTCAAACAGTCTCCCAGTCGAATCGTTTTCATTATTTTCGTTCCGATCTTTTTTCTTTTCCTGCTACTGCGCGAGGATCTCTTTTCCCGCTTTCGTCTTTTCCGCCGACGCGCCGAGCAATACTCCGTCCGCCTGCTCCTCGTCGCGGAATCGGCGGATCATGCCGACCGCTGGATCAACCTGTTCTCCGATGCCCCCGTGGGCGTGCAAATCACGCGCACCCTACCGACCAACTCCGTGCCGATCGAAGAGTTCATCAAGGCCCTGCACGAGGACTCCGCCGGAATCGTCCTGTTTGAAGTCAGTACCCGGCACATGAATTGGGCCGCCCAGGCGATTCAAGCCTGTGAGGAGGAGGGAGTGGAGGCATGGCTGAGCACGGATTTCGTCGGCACCCAGATTGCCCGCGCCCAGTTCGAGGAAATTATGGGCCGCAATCTGCTGGTCTTCCGCTCCACCCGGGCCGGCACCTGGCAATCCGTTGCCAAAGTGATTTTTGACCGAATCGCTGCCACGCTGCTTTTACTTTTGCTCCTGCCCCTTTTCCTGATTCTTTGGATTGCAATCAAACTCGAGTCCCCCGGTCCGGCCCTTTTTCGACAACGCCGCAGCGGAAGGCACGGAGATCCCTTCACCATGTACAAGTTCCGCACGATGCACAGCGATGCCGAGATGCGGAAAGCCGAACTGGATGCCTTGAATGAGATGCAGGGGCCCGTGTTCAAGATCAAGAAAGACCCTCGGGTCACCCGCATCGGCGCTTTTCTTCGCTTCACCTCCCTCGACGAACTTCCCCAGCTCCTCAACGTCTTTCTCGGCCAGATGAGCCTGGTGGGTCCGCGTCCCTTGCCTACCTATGAGACTTTGGCCATGACCGCCAATGCCCAACGCCGTCGGCTCAGCGTCAGCCCCGGGATCACTTGCCTCTGGCAAATTTCTGGTCGAAACGAGGTGAAAGATTTTACCGACTGGGTGCGGTTGGATTTGGAGTATATTGACCAATGGTCTCTTTGGCTCGATTTCGAGATTCTGCTGCGCACGATTCCGGCGGTACTATTCGGACGCGGCGCCCGCTGACTCTCCATCTTTTTCTGAAACTACCCCCTCCTAACACAAAGTTCCTTAGCTTTAGGGTCAGAGGTCAAAAGAGGAGAAACCATGAATCCGGCTAAGCCCCTTCTCCTCGATGTGCAGACGGCGGATTGGAAGCTGCCCTCCGCCGAGCCTTGGCGGGAAAAACAGATTCGGGAATGGATCTTCCAGCGGTTCGCCGCCTCTTTTGGAGAAATGTCGAACCTGCCGGCGGGCCTTCGGACCGAATTGGCCGGACAGTTCCGTCTGGCTGCGGTCGAGCCGGTCAAAATTCAGGGTTCCGCCGATACCACCCGCAAACTTCTCTGGCGGCTGGGGGATGGTTCCCTCCTCGAGTCGGTCCTCATTCCGGCCAATCCAGGACGGGACGGCAACCGCAGCGGCCGCCTTACCCTCTGCGTCTCCAGCCAGGTCGGTTGTGCGTATGGCTGCCGCTTCTGCGCCAGCGGACTCGACGGCTGGCGCCGCAATCTCACCGCAGCAGAAATTGTCGGGCAGGTGCTGGGGGCCGCCAAAATCGCCGGCCGTCGCCCCGAAAACCTTGTCTTTATGGGCATGGGGGAACCGTTGGCCAATCTGCCGCGGTTGCGGACCGCCATGGAAATTCTCACCTCCCCGGAAGGGGTAGGCATCGGGGCCCGCCATCTCACCGTTTCCACCAGTGGGCTTGCCCCGCAAATCGAGGAGCTGGCCCAAGTTCCCGGCCAGTTCCGGCTAGCCCTTTCCCTGCATGCCGGCACGAATGAGACACGGGATAAAATTATGCCCGTGAATCGCAAATACCCTTTGGAAAAACTGATCCCCGCCTGCGAAACCTTTGCCCGCGCGAAACGCAAGATGATGACTTTTGAGTACATTCTTCTACGGGATCTGAATGACGATCTGGCCGAAGCCCGGGCCGTGGTCCGTCACGCCCGCCGGCTCCATGCCAAGGTAAACCTGATTCCTTACAATACCGTCGAGGGCCTCCCCTACGAACGACCCTCCGAAGCCGCCATCCACCGGTTTCAGCAGGTTTTCCAAGAGGCGGGCGTGGAAGCCACTGTTCGCCGCGAAAAGGGCCACGATATCGACGCGGCTTGTGGCCAGTTGCGCCTGCGGGAGGAAAAAGCAGGCCTGAGCGCCTAACCTTTGCCGATTTTTGACTCCTTGCCGATTCCCCCACGGCTGCGCAGATGAATGGTCTTTTTCTCGAGATCGTGAACGGCGCGAATGTAGCGCACCGTCTGGCTTCGGGCCCGCATCAGAATGGTATGGGTGATCGCCTTATGGCCGATCAGTTTCACCCCGGGCAGTAGCGGACTTTCGATAATCCCGGTCGCGGAAAAGATCGCACTGTCTCCCGTGACAATGTCCCGACAACGGTAAATTCTCTGAATTTCTGATTCTGGCACACCCTTAACCTCCCGGGCCTTGGCCTCAGGATTGGGAAACCACATGCGCAGCTGAAGCTCGCCCCCAAGCGCCCGCAAAGCGGTGGCCGTGAGCACGCCTTCCGGCGATCCCCCGATCCCAACATAAAGATCGATCCCGGAATCAGGCAGGGATGGTGCCACCGCCGCTGTGATGTCTCCATCCCCAATCGTGCGCAGGGAAGCCCCACAACGACGGATCGCATCGACAAAGGCCTGGTTTCTCGGTCGGTCCAGGACGAGCACCACCATGTCGGTGATCCTCTTCCGCAAAATCTGGGCCATGCGGGGCAGCGTTTCCTCCAGGGGGGCATCCAGAAAGTTGGCCTGGGGATCCTCGCGCCGGAGAAACTCCGCCACCACCGGACCATAGGAGACCTTGTGGGAGTAGTAGCTTGGAATGTTACGCATGACCGGCTGGGAGGATTCCGCCGGGGCCTCTGCCGCCGCCATTACGGAAATGGCGTTGGGAGAGCCCTTGGAAAGGTTGGTGGTGCCGTCAATGGGGTCGAGGGCGATGTTGAAAACCGGATCTCCGGACCCCCACTTACCTAATTTGTCGCCTAAAAAGATTCCCGGGGCCTTGTCTTTGATTCCCTCGCCGATCACAACCTCGCCGCGAATATCAATCAGATCGAAGACTCCTTGGATCGCATCACATGCGGCCGCGTCCGCCTGCTCCTTTTCTCCTTTGCCGATGAAACGCAGGGCATTCAGGGCGGCATTTTCCGTGGCGCGGACAAATTCAAACTCAATAGAACGTTCGAGATCAGGCATGGGCAGAATCTACGGAAGGGAGTTGGGCGGACGAGAGGATTTACGTTCTCTTAGACCTGCCCCCGGCGCCAATCGCAAATCGCCTCCGGCAGATGGAACCCTCTCGCTTGCTACGCTGCGCTCGAGAGGATTTGAACCTCCATGGGTTGCCCCGCTACCACCTCAAGGTAGTGCGTCTGCCAGTTTCGCCACGAGCGCTTAAAGGGAAATGGTAATTCAGCCCTTTCTACCTGACAAGCCGGCCCTCCGGGCCGCCTGCTGCATCACCGCATCCAACATGGACTCCGTCAACCGCCCGGTGAAGGTGTTCTGCTGACTGACATGGTAGGACCCCACCAGCCATCTCCCCCCCGGCAAGGCGACCTCCACTCCATGGCCAAACTTGGGCTTCGGCCGCAGACCAAAAAACCGGGCCACCGCCTCAAAGCCAAAGCCCCCCAGAGCTAAAAAGACCCGGGCCGAAGCCAAAAGCTCAAGTTCTCTTTCAAAAAAACCGGCACAATGATCCCTCTCACGAGGAGTCGGCCGGTTATCCGGGGGAGCACACTTCACGGGAGAAGTAATCCAGACGTGGTGAAGCTTTAAGCCGTCCTCTCGTCCCACGCTTTCGGCCTGACTCCCCCACCCGGCCCGCCACAAGGCCCGATAGAGCCAGCGGCCCGATTCATCCCCCGTAAACATCCTCCCCGTCCGGTTAGCCCCGTGCGCCCCGGGTGCCAAACCCACCACCACAATCCGGGCTGCCGGATCCCCCCACCCCGGCACCGGTTTTCCCCAATATTCCTCCGCGCGGTATGCCGCTTTTTTTTCTTTCGCCACCTTTTCCCGCCAACGCACCAAACGGGGACAGCGCCGACAGGCGGTGATCTCCCGCCGGAGAGACTCCAGACTCACCCTTCGGCGCGGGGAGGAATCCGGCAGGAGGTCCGTCCCATCCAACGAGAGATGTGATGCCGGTTTCGGGCCACGATCGCATAACCCAAAGACGCTAAAGGGGCGACCAGCGGAAAGAGGATCAATCTTCCCAGCCACCGCCATCCGGGCACGAAGGTTAGACAATAACCCGTAGCCTCCGCTTTCCGCCGAAGCTTTTCATCCGGCCCCAACGCCTGGATTCCCTTGTCGGTCAGAGTCCGGTCCACCATGGGAAATTTGCGTAAGGCCGATTCATCTTGGTAGGCCACCGGATCAAACGTATCGGGGAGAGCCCGGGCCAGCAACCACTCCACGCTTCCCTGGCAAAAGCCACAGTCCGCATCATAAAAAAGGGTCACTTGCGCCATAGGTTTACTTTACCGCAACTCTTGGGCTCGCCCAACCGAAAGCCCTCCGCCGGCTCCTTTCGCCCAAGACTCGCCTCTTGCCTCCCGCCCGATTTAGACCAGCCTAAGGTCATGCCCAAGCCGGCCCCCCGTGTTTCCGTTGCCCAAAATCTGCTCCGTCTGATTCACCGGGGGGAAACCTTCACCTATGGCGGCGTGGCCCTGCTTCTTTTGTTCCTGGCCGGTGCCATTGCCGTCTACCTCGTCAAATTCCTCATCACATCTGTTAACCAGCCGTTCTTCTCCATCCTCATCACCCTGATTAACGAGGTGCTCCTCATCATGATCGTCATGGAGCTTCTCCGCACCGTCACCCGCTTGTTGGTCTCTCCCGTCCACGACGTCGGCATTCAGGATCTGAACCCTTTTTTGGTGATTGCCGGAATCAGCGTCACCCGACGCATTCTCACCATTGGCGCCTCGCTTTCGGTCACGGAGACGGAGGGCCAGACGCTGGATCCCCTGAAGTTCCAGCACTACATGGTGGAGTTGGTCATCAGCGGCCTGATCATCCTGCTCGTGGCCGTCAGCCTCTGGCTCATCAACCGCCGGCCCGCGGGCCGCGGGGCCAGCTGATCCGTTAGCGCTGCTCCGGCAGAAGCACGTAATCCGGAAAGTTCCCCTTCAGCCGCTCACCGGCGGGACCTTCCGTCACCGCTTCCACCAGATACCGGCCGCCGACAAAACATCCCTTCCACGACTGGCCAAACCCGCCAAAACTCTCTTCGTTGTCCCCGCGCGACCGGACCTTGTTGTGGCCGAACTTGAAGCAGCGGAGATCCCCCGCCACCTGCTTGGGCAAATTCGCATCGTCCGTGGCAATACTGGAGACCAACGAACCATTGGAGACGTTCATTTCCGCGATCATTTGGTCCACGCTATCCACCACCACCACGGAATCCACCGGCCCGAAAGGCTCCCCATGGTATAACTTACAGTTGCGTGGGAGGTTTAGCAGGGCCACCGGAGCCAGATAAGCCGAGTTGTCCTGGTTCGGCGTAAAGCGGGACTCATCCAGGGTACCCTCGTACAGCGCCACCGCTCCACCGGCCACAGCCTCGCTGATTTGCACCCGCAACTCCTCCACCTTTCGGCTGTTGATAAGCGGCCCGTAATCGAGCGCCGGCAAAGGATCTTCCGCCTTCTCCACCAACAGGGGGTTGCCCACCTGCAAGGATTGCACCACCCCGAGATACATCTCGAGGAACTTGGGAAACAGGGCCCGCTGCACCACGTAGCGCGGGTAGGCCGTGCAGCGCTGTTTCCCGTACTCGAACCCCTTCTTGATCTGCGCCGCCAGACTCTTCCAGTCCGAAAAATCCCACACCCCGTAACAGTTCACCCCGTCCATCTCGAGCATATAGCGCTTGGAGCGGTCATAGAAGGCGTTGGCGATTTCCCGCCCGTTGTTTTTGCCTCCGACAAAAGCCAGACAGGCGATCGCATCGTTGCGCACCAGGGCGTCGCTCAGCTCCCCCCCGGAACCGCTAACCAGACTCACCGGAAGGCCGCGTCTCCGGGCCAAAGCCATCGCCAGGGTCACGGCATGAATTCCGCCGTCCGTGGGCGTCTTTGCGATGACCGAATTTCCCGCGAGACATTGCACCAGGACCGCATGGACCAAGACCGAAAGTGGATAGTTCCATGAGGCGATGTTGGAGATCAGCCCGATGGGGCGACGCCCTTCCATCATTTTCTCGATCTCCTTGAGATACCACCGCACTCCCGAAACGCACCGCTCCACGCTGACTTTCGACTGCAGATATGGCTTCCCAATTTCCCAGATCAGCGTTTTGGCCAGAAGATCTCCGTGCTTCTCGATGTCGTCCAGCGTCTCTGCGACCCGTCGTTTCCTTTCATCCAAATCCACCTGAGACCAAGTGTGAAACTCCTTCTCGGCCTGCTCTGCGGCTACCCGGGCAGCCTCCAGCCGGATCATGGGATACCGGCCGAGGGGCGTGGCATCTACGGGACTAAGAAAAAGTTTTCCATGACCCGGTTGACCCCATTTCCCGCCGATCAGGTTGTAGAGGTTCCCCTCGGGGCCATAGGCCTCCGGAATCGCTTTGCGGTGCTGTTCGATCAAGGAAGGCCAAGAGGCCTGCGGAGAGATAGATTTGCTCAAGAATTTATGATAACCATTCCGCCGGATTCGTCACGCTCCGGCTCGACGAACCGCCGTAGCCCCCGTAGTGGAAGAGAATGCGCGAAGCTCAGTCTTTGACCCGGATCATGGCCCGATTGCGGGGCCCTCGTGGTTGCCCTTGGGATCGGAAGCAGACGCACCGCTCCCTTCGGCCAATGATTCTGGAGGAGGTCTATGAGCTGCTGGAGGCTATTGATGAGGGAGACGACCATGCGCTGAAAGAGGAGCTGGGGGATGTCCTTCTCCATGTTCTTTTTCACGCCCAACTCGCCCGGGAGAGAAAGGCCTTTAATTTCCAGGGGGTCGCCCGGGAACTGGCGGAGAAACTCATCCGCCGGCACCCCCATGTGTTTGGCCGGGAAAAATTGCACAACCCTTCCCAGGTTCTCCGGCGCTGGCACCAGCTCAAACAGCAGGAAAAACCCTCGCGCAAAAGTTGCCTGGATGGAGTGCCCCGCAGTCTCCCCGCCCTGCTCTACGCCCAAAACCTCCAGCGGCGGGCAGCCCGGGCCGGTTTTGATTGGCCCAACCCCAAAAAGGGTGTTCCGGCCAAGATTCGGGAAGAACTTCGGGAACTTGCCCAAACCCGATCCCAGGGCCCCGCTTTTTCCCGTGAACTCGGAGATGTTCTGTTCACCCTGGTCAACCTTGCCCGACACCGAAAGGTCGATGCCGAGACCGCTTTGCGGGAAGCCACCCGCCGCTTCCACAACCGGGTCCGCAAAGTGGAGGTCCTGGCAGCCCGAAAGAATCAAAAAACATCCTCAATGACTCCCAAGGAACTGGATCAGCTTTGGAAGAAGGCCAAAAGGGCGTAGTTTTTACTGTTTTTAATATATTTTCTTTTCACAACTTTCTCCCCCTTTTCCCTTCTTTGCCCTTGCATGCCCCTGCCTCCTCTTCAAGTATCGCCATCCAAGCAAACGCCCTCACGGGCAGAAGGAGGAAAATAGATATGTTAGCAGCAACTGCACTTCAACAAGGTGACCTTGTCGGGTTCACCTTTTTCATCGGGACCATGGCCATGTTTGCGGCTTCGGTCTTCTTCTTCTTCGAGCGGGCCACCGTCTCGGATAAGTGGAAGCTGTCGCTTCTGATCAGCGGTCTCATCACCACCATTGCGGCCGCGCACTACTGGTATATGCGCGAATTCTGGGTGACCACATTCACCGGAAATAACGCCGCCGTGGCATCCCCCACCGAATTCCGTTACATCGACTGGCTCCTCACGGTGCCGCTGATGTGCACAGAGTTCTACCTCCTCCTCCGGGCGGCCGGAGCCAGCGTGAATATGCTCTGGCGCCTGATCGGCTACTCGGTTCTCATGCTCGTCGCCGGTTACATCGGCGAGGTTTCGGCCGAGATCGGCAAGCCGATCCGCGGGTTCGAGAACTTCGGCTGGGGTGTGATCTCCACGATCGGCTGGGCCGGTATCGTCTATGAGATCTTCTTCGGTGAGGCCAAACAGCTGGCCGACGGCAGCAGCGACGCCAACGTCCGCCGCGCCTTCAACCTCCTCCGGGGCTTCGTGCTCATCGGCTGGGCCATCTACCCGATCGGGTACATGACTCTGCCGGGTAACGTCCTCAGTGGATCCACCGAACTGGCCGCCAATATGAACGTCGTCTACAACATCGGTGACGCCGTCAACAAGATTGGCTTCGGTCTGGTGATCTGGAATCTCGCCAAACGCGGCAAATAAGATTCCTGCCTGATTCGCGGAAACCGTTTCCGCGGTGCAACGGGGGATCCCTTCGGGGATCCCCCGTTTCTTTTCCCCCGCTTTTCCCGCAGAATCCGGAACCCTAACCTGAACGCATGCCCGTCCTCCTGCATCGTAGCGTTCCATGGACTTTTGCGGGGCTTTTAGGACTCCTGGGCCTTCTTTTCCCAAACCAAGCCTTTGGGTTGGCTCCCCTCTTCTTTCTCTCCTCTGCCGTGATCCTCGGCGTGCCCCACGGTGCTTGTGACCCTTGGGTTCCCGGATGGGTTCGGCAAAAACCCTACCGCATCCCCTTTTTGTTTTGGTTCTTTGTGGGTTATCTGGCTCTTTCTTTCCTCTACCTCCTCGCTTGGAAAGCTGCCCCCTTCGGGGCCACCGTTTTTTTCCTCTTCCTGACGGCATGGCATTGGGGCACTGCGGACGCCTCCCTAGTCTTCCCACCCGGCCTGCGATGGTTTTTTTTCGGTCTCGGGCGCGGTCTCTGGGTCATGCTGGCCCCCTTTGCCTTCCACGCGCTTGAGGCCTGGTACGTCGTCCTTCTCATGGCACCGGACGCCGGCCCCGCCCCCTCCCCGGTGTTTTTCCAAGGCCTCCTCGTTGTGCCGTTGATTCTGACCTTGGCCGCCCGGCCGGGAAATGTGGAATGGGGCGAGACCGGTCTTCTGCTTCTCCTTTTGGCGCTCACTCCGCCTTTGGTGGGGGTGGGAACCTACTTCGTCGCCTTCCATGCTTGGCGACATCTCCTGCGGTTGGCTGAAATCCGCGACCTACTCACCCTTAAATCAGAGACCAAAACCTGGCTCCGCTCCTTGGGCCGACTCCTTCTTTTCGCCGTGCCTCTGACCGTGGCCACTCTTGTTTTATTACCCGCCCTGCCGCGTTTCCTTGGCCTTCATCCCGCGAATCATCAGGAATGGGTCGGATCTTATCTTATCCTTTTGGCCGTTCTGACCCTTCCACATGCCATCTTAGTAGGCTGGGTCGACTGGAAATCCTTAAATTTAAAGCGTTGATTATAAGTATTTTGCAAATTTAGGTCTTTAATTTTCACATCTTTTGTGATAAGATGAAGCGTGAGCCGGTTGTTTCAGCTTAGGGAAGACTTCAAGCACGCCGAATGCGCGGTGGGTTACGCCAATCTCGGCATGGTCAATGATGCTTTGGAAGAATTGGAACACCTCTCTCCTTCGATGGCGGCCGATGGAGGGGTGATGGAGTTTAAATTGCGCCTGCTCGAGCGGGGACAAAAGTGGTCCGATGCCGCCTCTCTTGCCGCCAAACTAGCCACCTCCCACCCAAACGAGGCCCGCTGGTTTGTCGCTTGGGCCTTTGCCAAACGCCGGAGCGACTCCATTGAAACCGCCTCCAAAATCCTTTCTGAGGCCGCCTCCCTCCATCCCAAAGATCCCCTGATCCAGTTTAACCTTGGCTGCTATGCCGCCCAACGGGGCGACCTCAACGCCGCCCAGACCCACGTGCGCCGGGCCATCGAACTCAACCACGACTTGGAAAAACTCGCCCACGAGGATCCGGATCTCGAGCCGCTTCGCCAAGCCCATTTGATCGATTAATCGGGCACACACCGCCCCCCCGCGGGTCCGCCCTATCGAATTCCCACACCACGGAATCTCCGATTCGTCACCCTCCCGCTCCAAGGTTCCCGGCTCCCCGCTCCGCCGCCTCCAACTCCACCAGATACTTTCTGACCTCCTCTACCCGCTCATCCGGCAGGTCTTTGTAGCTGCAGCCAAACCTTTCCCTCACGCATCCGGCCACATGGGCGTGGGGATTTCTGCCTTGGGGATGCCGGGGATCTACCGGAAGGACTCCCCGCAATCGGTCGCCGGTGGCCTGCATTTCCGCCCAGATCTGCTTGCGCAGCTCCGGACTCATTCCAGCCGGTGTTTCAACGCCAACAGAGTGATGTCATCCGAGGGCTCGGCCCCCCGGGCAAATTGGGCGACCTGCTGGACAACCCGCTCGGCCAGCTTTTCGGTCGATAATTTCGCCTGCCCGCGGACCGCTTCCTTCAACCGCTCCTCCCCGAACAGTTCGCGTTGAGGATTCATCGCCTCCGTCACCCCATCGGTGTACACGAGGAGAGTCTCTCCTGCCTTTAACTCCAGGGTGCGCTCCCCGAACTTTGCATCTTCAAAAACGCCAAGCGGCATCCCCCCCGAGGGTTCGTAGACCGGATCCCCGCTACTCCGGACCAAAATCGGCGGGTTATGTCCGCCCTGGCCGTAAACCATTCGGCCGGTGCCTGTCTCCACAATTCCCAGAATCATCGTGACGAAAAGATTGGCCTGATTCTCTGCGCAAAGCTGGGCGTTGACCCGCTGCAGGATCTCCAACGGCGCACGTCCCGGAATGGCGGTGGCCCGGATCAGGGTCCGCGTCACCGCCATAAACAGGCCCGCCGCCACGCCTTTGCCGGAAACATCCCCAACCACGAAACAGTATTTGCCGGGCTCTACGGAAAAAAAGTCATAGAGATCGCCGCTGACTTCCTTGGCCGGATCCAACCGGGCATACAGCTCGATTTTCGGGCTTTGCTCCGGGCTGGGAAACTGTTGGGGCAGCAGTCCCTGCTGCATCTCCCGGGCCAGATCCAGATCCCTCTGCACTTGGGCCCGCTCCAACGCGGCATCGTGGGCCCGGATCCGGACCAACGCAGCCGAAACCAGCCCCGAGAAATACTCCATCAACTCCTCGTCCTCCCGGCTAAAGGCGGCCCGCCCTTCGGGGTTGAGAAATTCAATCACCCCGATGCAATCCTCCCCGTCCAAAAGCGGAGCGGCCAGTAACGCCCGGGTTTTCCAACCCGTCTGCTCGTCCGCCTTGGAAAAAAATCTTTTATCCTTCTCCACATCATCCACCCGGATCATCTTTTTTTCCGCCATGGCCGCGCCGACGATGCCTGCCCCTCGCGGCACCCGCAAACTGCCCAGTTGGGGTGCGCTGTTCCCGTGGGCGGAGTGAATGACTAGCTCACCAGTCGCCGGGTCGGGCAAAAAGATCGAACAGGCCTCCGCCCGCATCCACGGACGACTCTTTTGCAGAATCCGCTCTAGCAACCCCCGCAGCGCCGGTTCCCGCCCAATTTCGCCCGCCAGACGCAATAACCCGGCATACCCCTGAGCCAAGGAGTTGGGTGCACTTGGGGAAGCCATGGCAAAATCTTACAGGGTCGGTCGGTTGTCAGAAAGAAATCGTTCGGGCATGGTGCTTTCATGTTCCCCACCATCCGTCTGCCCAACACCACCCTCTGGCAACCTGGCCCTTACCCGGGCGTTGAGTTCGCCCCGCTTTCCCATGATCCCAACACCGGCGCGCGCTTCCTTTTGCGCCGTTTTGCCCCGGGCACGACGATTCCCGCCCATCGGCATCCGCAAACTTCCGAATCGGTCGTGGTCTTAAAAGGGAAATGGATTGAGGGCAAAGTCGCCTACGGTCCCGGCTCTTACTTTCATGCCCCAAAAAACACCGTGCATGGCCCCCACAGGGCGGAACAAGAAGTCATCAGCGTCACGTGGTACGATGGCCCTCTTTCTGTGGAAACGGCGGATGATTCGGGCGTCGTCCCGGGGGAGATTCCACCCCCAGCTCCGGCTACCGGCTCTTTGTCGGCGTAAAGACGATCTCCACTCGACGGTTCTTGGCTTTCCCCTCAGCCGTGTCATTGGGAGCCACGGGCCGGCTATCCCCATAGCCCAAAGCGGAGAGTCGGGCGGCGGGAACCATTCCCGTTGCCTCCAGTGTCCTCACGGCTACGGCAGCGCGCGCCGTCGATAATTCCCAGTTGGTGGGGTAGTACTGGGCCAGGGCCGGCGCGAGTGGATCGGTGTCCGTATGGCCCTCGACTCGCACCTCGTCTTGGGACTTGTTGGCCGCATTGGCCACCTTGCGGAGCACGTCTACGCCTTCCGGGGAAAGCTCCGCCGACCCGCTGGGAAAAAGAATCTCGCTGGCCACCGTCACCTTCAGCTGGTCTTTCAACCGGGAAATCATCACATCCTTGTCGGCCAGTTCCTTCTTAAGATTCTCCTCCAACTTGCTGTCCGTCTGAACCGTGGTGGCTTTGAATTTCTCCATCGCCAGCTGCTGTTCGGCCAACTTCTGCTCCAAGGCCTTTTTTTCCGAGGCCGAAAGATCCTGCAACTTCGCCAGCTCCGCCTTGGTCTGTTCCAAATCCAAGGCGAGTTTTTTCGCCTTATCCGCCTCCCCCTTGGCTTGATCCAGTTGGGCCCGAATCGCTTCCGTGGCACCCTCCGCGTCCTTGAGACGCGACTCCAGGGTTGAAACTTTCTGTTCCGCCTCGGTCAGCTGGGTCCGGGCCTGCAGGTCCCGGTTAAGATAGTAGCCACCGCCGCCCAAACCCAGCACGGCCGCTGTGGCCAAGGCAGCTGTTTTCCAAGCCACTACCGTGGCGGCACTGGAGGCCACGGTTTTGGCGGCACCCGCGGCGGCCGCCTTGGTGACAGATGGCGCGGCAGTTGGGCCCAGCGAAGTGGGCAGACTTCCCTTGGGCAGTGGACTGGGCAAAGGAGGCGATATTGGATCAGGCATGGAAGGAATGGGAGAAATTAGCTCTTTTTACTTTTGGGCGGGGTCTTGCCTTCGATTTTGGGCTTTTTGTCCAGCTCCTCCAGAGCTTTCCAAAGTCTCTTCACCGCCTCAGGGGTTTTTTTCACTTTCCCGTCCAGAATTTCTCTCGGAGTCAGCCTCTCGCCGTAAAAATTCTCGTTGGTGTCATCCGCCGATCCATAGCCCAAGCCCGACAAAGAAACGCCCCCGAAGAGACCCTTGGTGAAACTGTAGGTGTAGACGGGGGCGTTCACCGTAGCCACACCGGCGGAGAGTTCCCGCCCGGTGGGTCCGGCTGTTCCCTCCACCTCGGCACTGCTCGTGTAATTGCCCTTTTTGGAGAACTGTTCCACCGCCTCCTCCGTGTTGAGGAGAAGCACATAATCTTGGGACGACCCCCCCGCCTGAAAGCCAACCCCTGCGCCGGCCGCGGAAATAGCCGTCGGATAGGACCATTTATTTCCCTTCCGAATGACCACCAGCCCATCGCCTCCTTCCCCAGCGATCAAAAACCCAGCTTTGATGACCCACATGACCACCAACCCCTTGGCTTCGTGAAAAACCTGACGGGGAATGCTGTCGCCTTGGGCTTTTCCGTACTCCTCAAGCACATCGATCGTTTTCTCGATCCGCTCCTCCATACTGCTAACCGCCAAAGCGGATAGGGGAGTTGCCAGAACCGAGAGCGCAAGGAGGAGGGGTGTGATTTTCATGGGGAGAGAATGTCTTGCCGTTTTCCTGTTGGCAATCGGATCCCGCTAGCTGCGACCTTCGTCCGCATCAATGTAATCAAAGAAGGTCTGGATCTCCTCCCGCCCGCTCCAACCGGCCTCCTTTTTACGAAAGACCAGACGATCCGAGAGGTCGTCCCGCCAACCGCGCTTGCCTAAATAGGCGCTCCAAACCGCCCGGTCGGCCGCATCTCGTATTTTTCCGTGGCTTTGACACCACTCCAGTAGCTCTCGGTCGGATCCCCCCTGTCGGACCCGGTCGCGCAGTTTGGCGTACGCCACGCCGAGAAAATCACAGCAGGACCCGTCGAAACCTTTTCCCAGATTCTCCTGATAATCCGGGGGGAGTTTCCCGGCCTGCTCGAGACGGATTTTGTCCACCATACGCCCAAAATACACCAGACCCTCCACTTCTTCCCGCGGGCTACGCAACCCGGGGATTGGCTGACGCGCAGGAGCGCTCATCGGCCCATGGCCTCCCGCAAGGCCCGGATCTCCCCTTCCAGTTCCTCAATCCTCGCCGCCAAGTCCAACACCAGCCCCGCCCCCTGCGCCGGCATGCCATATTCGATGCGCAGCTGCTCAATCCGGCGAACCAAAAACAGCGTCCCCTCCCCAAAACGGCCCTCCTGGCCCTCCTCGCCTAAAAGTCCCCACTCACAATATTGTTGGACGACTTCGACAGTGGTTTCCGCCATCCGCGCCAACTCCTCCAGGGCAAAAGTCCGGGGTGACTCCACCCAAACTCCCCGCGCCAGCTGAACTCGTTTCGCCTTCAACCTCTATCTCCCACTCCCGGGTCGCCACCGGCTCTCTTGCGCCAGCTTTTCCCAAAGCTTTTTCTCCTCCGCTCCAACTTCCGCGGGAACCGCGATTTCCAGCACCGCATAGAGGTCACCACGACTCCCATCTTCCCGCGGCAACCCCTGCCCCCGCAACCTCAGTTTCTGTCCGGCCGTTGAAC
>JACCDW011151841.1_pt1 | contig 19937 bp, 31 predicted proteins | sample 7449781 | NCBI WGS metagenome assembly JACCDW01 (sample SAMN15323449, study PRJNA562643) | freshwater metagenome | isolation source: river surface water | place: USA:Blue River Watershed | collected 2017-08-18
ATTTACATGCGGAACTGAAACTTATGATTGAACACTATGAAAATACAAAGAACAAGAAAGGGTAAGTACAGACAAGAAAGAAAGTTTTGGGAAAAACTTTCAAAAACGTTTAGTAACAACCCTTACGTAAAAATACCAAACAAATAAGTTGGTTTTTTCATTTTAATTTATTATACTTTCATTTATGGATACACCAAAAATGAATATTGACCTTAGAGAACAACCATCCGTTGTTTGCGAGGCTTGTGGACATGATATGTTCCGAGAAGTTACCTATATCAAAAAAGTTTCAAAACTATTAACAGGTTCACACGAAGATACTATTGTACCTTTTCCAACTTACTGTTGCGATAAGTGTTCACATGTTAATGAAGATTTCAAATTATTTGACAAAGCATGATTAAAAAATTAGTTCACTTTTCGGATTTACACGTAAGAATGTTCAAAGACCATGATTTATATCGTGGTATTTTAAATACAATGTTTGAACAATGGAAACAGATTGCACCTGACCGTATTGTGTTTACGGGGGATTTAGTCCATTCAAAGAACCAAATGACTCCTGAGCTTATTGAGTTTGTTGCTTGGGCACTAACAGAATGTTCAAAGATTGCTAAAACTGTTTTAATTATTGGAAATCACGACTTCCTTGAAAATAACGCATCAAGGTTGGACGCTTTATCACCAATCATTGATTCATTACAAAATGAACAAATAAACTATTATAAAAATAGAGGAGTATATAAAGATGAAAACATTGATTGGGTGGTTTACTCACTTATGGACCACAACATTACGCCCGACATTGACCCGAATTCTTCAAATGTTAAAATTGGATTATTTCATGGACCGATTGTCGGACTCACTACAGACGTTGGTTATAAATTTGAAGAAGGGTTTGATACACATCGTTTCATGGGTTGTAGCCTTGTGCTTTGTGGCGATATTCATAAGCGGCAGGTATTTGATATCCCCGGCCAAAAGAAAGCTTACATGGTTGGGTCAACGATTCAACAAAATTTTGGTGAAACAGTAAGGTCACACGGATATGGTATTTATGATGTTGAAAATGATAAATACGAATTTGTTGATTTAGATAATCCAAAACCGTTCTTGGTATTCAAAATGAATGATTATTCAATTATTGAATCAGGAACTGAAAAACTTCACAACTATTAATATGGAACACAAAATAACTCTATCTTATTCTGAACAACAGGAGGTAGAGTTATTTTGCAAATTAAATAACATCACAATTGATGAGCTGATTAAGAAATCATTCAAGACTGGATACAACATTGAAAAGTATGGACTTGTAGGAAATACGGGTGGGGTTCAAGAAAAATGGGTGGAAAAGGAGGTAATCCGTGAAATACGGGTGGAAATACCTGTTGAAGTAATTAAAGAGGTTGAAAAAATTGTTGAAGTACCTGTTGACAGAATTGTTGAGGTTATTAAAGAAGTACCTGTTGATAGGGTTGTAATTAATGAAGTTATTAAAGAAGTTCCAGTTGAAGTAATTGTCACAAAAACAGAATATATTAGTGACGATTCTAAAATAAATGAACTGTTGTTAAACATACAACAGTTGGAATCTGAAAAGAAAATATTTTCCACTAAAATAGAAGAATTGGAGTCTGAATTACAAAAATTTTCCACTAAGATGACTGAAATGGAAAATAATTTCCACAATAACGATAATTCACAACAATTACAAAGTACCATACAAACCTTAATGAAAAGTGTTAGAGATAAGAATATTGAAATTGAAGAGTTAAAAAAACAATTAGCGGAACAACAAAAAAATAATGATGTGTATGAAAGAGCCAAATATTTACGTTCCTCAAATTTAGACGATAATTTATATAAATAATGGAAAGTATGTGGTTAACAATTTGGATTTTTATGGCTTACGGAATGAGCCAAATTTTAGTTTACGGTTCAATCTTTGAATCATTAAGACAAGGAATACACAAGTGGGGTGCGGATGAACCTGCACCATTCCATTCACTTGGTGAATTCTTGTCAGGATTAATTAAGTGTATGATGTGTACATCAACATGGGTTGGTTTCTTTATGAGTTTGGTGTTGTTTTCACCAACCAACTATTGTTTTGACACAAATATCTTAGCGAGTACATTCTTTGATGGTATGTTAGCGTCTGGTTCAGTTTGGGCGGTTAATGCGATTATTGAATGGTTTGAAAAACACTAACCTAATTTTAAATTAAATTTATGGTCCTTATGAGCGAAAGTTTATAGGGACTTCTTTTTTTAATCATTTATTTTTCCTATACTTAAACAACATTAAAAACTTTCACTGATGCCAAAATCAAGAAACAGAAAAAATCACAAACAAAAAGTACAACAGCGTAACGCTCAAATTGACCAATTGGGTAAGATGTATCAAAAAATGTACAACCAAAAAATGATTGAACATTTAAAAGCATTACATGAAGAACACATAAAAAACTCAGGAACCACAGAAAACGATGGACCTATTCAACCCACCGATAATACCGAATTATAAATTTATGACCCACAAACTAGACGTAACTAAACTTGAAAACCCTTACATCCAAGTGGTATGGGAAGACACCGCTGAAAATTTCACCCAAGAAAGAGTCAAAAGTGTTAGAACATATTTCTCAAAGAAATATAATTCCACTAATGTCAACGTATTAACCAAAGTCAAAACATCTGATGATGTAAAACAAACTGTGGATGTTTCGTTCAATATTATGGACCGAAACTACCAGATTGAATTGATGAAGGAACTTATTAAACAAAAGGGACAAGATAGTTTGTTTGATGATATCATTAAGTTGGATACGGCAGTTGAAAACAAAATGGTGTCACAAGAAGTTACTGCGTTTAAAAAGTGGTACATTAAGAAGATTGAGTTTTCAAACTTCTTATCTTATGGTGAAAATCAGGTATTGAATTTTGACCAGTGTAATGGTATTACGGTAGTTGAGTCAGACCCACCAAACTTCGGTGGAAAAACAGTGTTGACCGTTGACTTGTTATTGTTCCTATTCTTCAACACAACAACCAAGACATCCAAAGCTGAAGAAATCTTTAACAGATTTTCTGATAAGAACAAAGTTTCGGTTAGGGGTGACATCATGATTGATGGTGAAGAATACATCATTGTTCGTCAGATTGAAAGAAAGAAAGCCAAATCAGGTGAATGGAATGTAAAAACTGAATTGGACTTCTTCAAAAAACTTGCTGACGGACAATTACAAAACTTTACAGGTGAACAAAGAAGGGAAACCGAAAGTTTCATCAAGAATTCAATCGGTGACATTGATGACTTCTTAATGACAATCTTGACCACAGCATCAAACTTGGAAGATTTACTTGAAGCCAAACCAACAGCTCGTGGTCAAGTGTTATCAAGATTCTTGGGTCTTGAGTTCTTGAAGAAGAAAGAAGAAACTGGTAAGGAACTTTATTCTGAGTTTAGTAAATCTATGATGTCAAATGTCTACAATACCGAGACATTAAAATCGGACATTGAAGGTTTACAGACCAGAATTGAAAGTTATGATGTTGAGAACAAAGATTTAGAAACTAAGATTTTAGATGCTGAATCAAGGTTAACAAAGGGTAGGGAATATAAAGAAGGTTTGATTTCACAAAAATACAATGACATTGACCACGAATTGATAATCCTTAATCCATCAACATTGGAGTCTGAAATTTTATCATTGAAAGGAAAGATTAACACCACCAAAGTACAAATTAAAGAAGTTGATGTTGTTGAACCATCAAAATATTTTAAAGAAGATGAATATGACACAATAAAAGAATCTATTAATGACAACTACAAACAAAAGGCGATGGTTGATATTAAGATTGATGGTTTGGTTCAACTTTCTAAAACTGTATCAGGTGGAATTAAATGTGAACACTGTGGTATTGATTTAATGAACGCTGCTTTAACACAAGCTAAACTTTCCGAAATGGACACCCTTAAAGAACAGAGTGAAAACTTGGGTGGTGTTTTAACGGAACTTAACACAAAGGAAAAAGAATATGTACAAATTAAGAAGGAATTCGAACAATACGAGAAGAGCAAACTCGTCAAAGAAAAGTATGAACTTACTCTTGAAGCAGACGGTCTCAAGCTCGCCAATGCTGAGGGGAAACTTGAAAGATATCACCAAGTTCAAACAAAGATTGAAAAGAACAAGAACATTGAAGAACAAATCATTAAAGCTAATCTTCGCATAGATGAGATTGAACGTGAGAAAACATCTCACACATCAAAAATATCATCTAACAAAACAATGATTCAAAACTGTGAACGTGATATCAAGACCAAACAAGATATTATTACACAGATTGCATCTGAGTTTGAAAAAGAAAAGATTTATAAAACCTATTTGGAAATCTTTGGTAAGAACGGTATTTCTAAAATGATTATGAAGACCATGACACCATTGATTAATGATGAATTACAACGTCTATTACAGGACAGTGCGTTCTTTAAACTTGAAGTTAGAATCAATGAGAAAAATGAGGTTGAATTTATGATGATTGATAATGGAACTGGTGTTGAGAAACTAATGTCAAGTGGTTCAGGATTTGAAAGAACAATTGCATCACTGGCACTTAGAGCGGTATTGAGTAAAGTATGTTCATTACCAAAACCAAACATAGTGGTATTTGATGAAGTGTTTGGTAAGGTATCAAATGAGAACCTTGATATGGTAGGTGAATTCTTTACCAAGATTAAGGACTACTTTGAAAAGGTATTTGTAATCACACACAACCCACTTGTATCAAATTGGGCTAACAGTATTGTTAAGATTAGTAAAAAAGATAACATTTCAACGGTATCACAATAATTAATTTGGTTAATTATGTATTTAGTAGTATCTTTGTATTGTTATGGAAAAGAAAGATTGGAAACAGGGTTTATCAAACGGACACATCGCACAAATTGTTCGTAGAAAAAATGTTGTTAGGGTTGTAAAATCCAAAAAAGTATACTCTAGAAAACAAAAAACCTCCTACGAATAATAGGAGGTTATGTTTTTTCTTGGTAATCGGAGGAATACACCTCAATCTTGTTCACTTATTTAATTTCATTCATCATGAAATCAAATACTTGGTCTATGTTAGTTTTAGCTTCTGAAATATGGTCATCCGCCCAATCATGTCCATTTTGTAAGATAGAATCAACCATTTGTGGGTCCAATTCCAATAACAATCCTAATTGTCTATGCATTTGTTCAATATTACCAAAAAACATATAGTTAGAAACATTCATGTCGTTACCACCTTCTTTAACAACATTTTTGTTTTTATTAAGTTTTTTAGCTATATTTGCTAACTGAGTTTCAGTAATAATAATTTGTTTCATAAAATATAAATATATGTCATATAAAAAAAGAGAAGTTGTAGGTACAAAGTATTTCCTGTTGTTGTTTGGAAATTTCAAAGACAATAGTTTTTTACTTGAACAAATCTTAGGTCAATTTGAACCTGTTCTTTGTTCAAAATTCATGAAGTTTCATTATACGGATGAATATGTTATATCCCATTTTGAAACTGAAGAATCACCAAAAGACATAAAAGAGTTTTGTAAAATAGTATTAGAAGATATAATTGACAATTATATTCTATTACCACACAATAAAAACATTTTAATATCGTTACCTAAAGACATAGAAAACGAATTAATGGATTTAGATAATGAAAATGTTATAAAACCTGACAAATTGTCAGAAAAACCTGACATTAAACATATATCTGAAGTTATGGACCATGTTTTGACTAATCTATTTGGACTTAAAGACGAAACGGATGATATATATGAACAGGCAATAGTGCCAACATTAGACGAATTATTAGACAAAATTAAAACAGTCGGAATTGACAAACTAACAAACCAAGAAAAAGAACAACTTTATGACTACTCCAGAACTATCTAACAACAACCAAACAACTAAGAGCACAGGCTCAATCAACCAAGAAGAAATTTCATCATACTTAAAAGACATTCGTAAACTAAAGGTGATGACACCTGACCGTGAACGTCAACTATCGGATTTGATTTTATCTGATAACTGTACTGAACGTCAAAAACAACAAATCTACAAAGAGTTACTTGAAGGTAACTTACGCTTTGTAATTACAGTTGCTAAACAATACCAAAATCAAGGATTGGATTTGTCCGACCTTATTGCTGAAGGTAACTTCGGATTAATGAAAGCAATTCAGAATTTTGATTGGACCAAGAAACTACGTTTTATTTCATACGCAGTGTGGTGGGTTAAACAATCAATACTCCAATCACTCAACGAAAACGCTCGTACAATTCGTCTACCAGTAAACGTGGTACAAGAATTACATAGGGCCAAGAAAGAAGTAGACAAAGGTATTTCTGAACTTGATGATAGATTGGCAACTCTTCCTACAACAATTAATTTGGAACAAACAATCAATGAGGATGGTGACACATTGTTGGATATGATTATCAATCATAACGCTGTGATGCCTGATGAAGGATTGAACACTGAAGAAATGTTGAAAGATAAACTCCTTGCGATTTTGAGTATTCTTGATGAACGTGAAAGAGTTATCGTTGAGGACTACTTTGGATTGACAGGTACACCAAGAACTTTGGAGGATATTGGTAATGATTTCAACCTAACAAAGGAAAGAGTACGTCAAATTAAAGAAAAAGCATTACGTAAATTACGTAATGAGTGTTCAACACTATTTGACTATTTGTAAAAAATTGGTATTTATTAAGAAAAAATATTATGAAAAAAATCAAAGAAAATTTAGAATGGATTCTTTTAGTCCTTTTAGTATTTGTATTATTCCGTAGTTGCGGAACAGGTTCAGAGGTTTCAAGATTGAAGAAACAAGTTGATTCTATTAATACAAAAATGGTAACTGAACAAAAAATGAGAGAAATTATCAAGACAACTCCAAATTGGAAAACTCTTGAAATTGAGGAGCTTAGTGATAAAGAACATGTTCCGATTAACCATTACAAAAACGAAGAAGATAAAAAATAATGAAAAACTTAAAGAATTGGGTTAGAGAAAACCTTAAAGGGATAATTGCTACGTCATTTACAATTCCTATATTATTAGTTGCCTTTGTTTCAATTAGTCACGTAACATCTTTTTATGGTTTGACTAACCCTTTCTCTTGGGCAATTTATTTGTCCGTAGCCATTGAAATCGCAGCTCTTGGAGCACTTGCAGGTATTTCAGCAAACATGGGTAGATTTGTATATGTACCATTCTTGATTGTTACATTTATACAATTTGTTGGAAACGTATTTTTTGCATATTCATTCATTAATGAAACAAGTGATTTGTTTAAACAATGGGTTGAATTGGCAGGACCATTACTTGAAACATTTGGTGTGGATATTACTGATATGATGTCACAAAAAAGATGGTTGTCATTAATATCAGGTGGAATGTTACCATTAATTTCATTGACATTTGCACACATGTTGGTTAAGTATTCTGAACAATCAAAATTAGAAACAAAACCAGTTGTTGAAGAAATTACAGATGAAATTATTGATGAATTGTCAACTGAAGCAGGTAAAAAAGAAAAAGAAATTGTTGAAAAGTATCAACCATACGTACCAACTCAGGATGATTTAAATAAGTTACAAGAGTTGTTTGAAAAGAAATACAACCAAACAATTGAAACTAATGATAGTGATGTTGATACAGAAATGGAACAATACATCAATTTGACAAATGAACCAATTGATGAACCTGAATTTACAATAACTGAAGTATCTGATGATACTGTAATTGAACCTGTAAGTGATACTGTAATTGAACCTGTAATTGAGGTTACACCAACTCCAACACCATCCGAACCTTTATATTTTGTAGATGACGAACCTGTTATTGAACCTCAAATAAACAGATTAGTCTATACAAAAAATGGGTGAACTCAAAAACAAAAAACTAATAATCCTATGTCACACATCAAGGATGGGAGAAGATTATTTAACATCTCTAGACTTTAGAAATAATGGGAAGTATGACCGACTTCCCAATTATGTTATATTAAAGGATGGTACTATTATTGAAAAATTGGTACCGAACAAATCTTCCAACTTTTTAAATGACGAAAAACTTAATAATAAATCAATTATTATTTGTTTAGAGAATTTGGGTTGGGTAAGTAAAAATTTATTATCAACAAGTTATTCAAATTGGTTAGGTAATAAAGTTACGGAAGTCCATGAAAAGAAATGGAGAAACAAATTTTTTTGGGATAAATACAGTGATGAACAGTTAAAAAGTTTAGTTGGATTGTGTGAAACATTATGTGAACAATTTAACATACCAAAAAAATTTATAGGTCATAATACCAAAATAAACGGGGTTGAAAAGTTTAACGGAATAATAAACAGAAGTAATTTATCAGAAGATTACACAGATTTGTCGCCAGCTTTCAACTTCGTATATTTATTAGAAAACTTTAATGATGAACAATAATCAATACGACGAAATTAAAAGCCTTTTAAAAAGGTCTAGGTTATTAACCGAACAACCAATTACAGCTCCAAACATTGGTGCTGATATTGAAGATAAAATTGACCAAGATGAACAAAAAACACCAAAAGACCAATATAAAAAATATAGGGTATCAGGAGGTATTTTAGTTATTCACGGTTCAAATGCAACTGAAACATCAATCACTACTGATGATAAAACAACATTTCAAGAGACAATGGATGAATTTGTTGCTGAAGTATCTGATTTGGTTGACTTTGGTCCTTTAAATTTATATAAAAATTCAGTTGAATGGAGTGGTAAAATTATTGACCACGATATTGAATTCTTTATGACAATTGGTGAACAAAACGGTGTATATATCAACGGTAACCAATTAAAACTTGATGAGAAATTTATGGATACTATTAGCAAACTAACAGGATTCTACGAGAAATTCAAATCTAAGTGGGCAAAAGTAATCGCGGGAAGAAAGAAAACATCTACAAAGGAAAATTAATATGAAAAGAACAATCATTGAAATTGTAGTTGTTTTATTGTTTATTGGTTATGTTGTAATGACATTACCAAAACCTGTTAATTTATCTAAAGTTGATGACTTAGAAAAACAATGTGACTCATTAGAAGTTTTAATTGTTAAGAATAAAGAACAAATTGATAGTATTACTAACGAAACAAAAAAACTTGAAAGTAGAAATACTCAACTTAATAATAAACTTGGTGATTTAAACCAAAAAACAAAAAAATTAAAAGAACAGCATGAAAAAGATATTGCTTACATTAACAATCTTTCTGACAATGATGTCGCCGATTTATTCGCAAAAGAGTTCACAGACCTTAAATAAAGATAGTTGTATTGTACCTGTTTCAACATTAAGAAACGCTTTGGTTGTGTTAAACCAAAGAAATAAATGCTATGAGGAAATAAAAATTGTTAGAGATTCAGTATCAATAATGAGTCAACAACTTGTATTAAAAGATTCAATCATTAGTAATAAAAATCAAACAATAAACCTTTATATTGATAGTGAAAAAAAATACGTTGAAACTATCAAGTTAAAAGAATCAATTGCCGAAGAATACAAAAAGGCTTACATTAGACAAAGAAACCTTAAGATAGGTGGATTTGCAGTTGGAGCTTTAGGTGTAATCTTTGCAATTGTTAAGTAATTGAATCATGAATATAGTAACCAAACAATTTCAAGATAGTTTACAAAAAGTGGGTGCTCAACTAACATCACCTGATGCTAAAAAACAAGTTAGAGATTTATACAGTAAAATTGAAACTAAAGAAACTGCCAGTACAGGTGGTTCAGGAAGTTATGAAGGACCATTATCAGGACCTAAAATGTCTATGTGGGCAGATGAGGCACCAAAGAAAATTCAGGCAAAAGGTGGACCAGTTGAAGAAGAAAAAGAATTAGAAGAAAAATGGTCTGAGAAATATAAAAGAAGTATTGATTGTAACAACCCAAAAGGATTTAGTCAAAAGGCACATTGTCAAGGTAGAAAAAAACACATGAAAGAAGATGAATCTGAAGAACCAAAAAAAGTTGAAGCAACTGAAGCTACAGGTGCGGCATCTGCGGGTCAATATAGTGGACCAATGTTTTTGGCTAAAGATAGTAAGAATTGGAGAGGTGGTAAAAAACCTTTATATAAAGGTGGAAAATTTGTTAGAGTTAAGAAAAAATGTAAAAATTTCCCATACTGTAATCAAGGTGATATTAAAGCTTTAAAGATATGGGAAGACGATGATTTAACTGAAGCAATTAAAAACGTTGCAAAAAATAAAAATATCCATGAAAATATTGTAAGAGCAATTCTTTTACATGAAATTGAGGAAACTATTTTCAAGGATTAAACTATTTATATAGAAACAATTTAACATGGAAAAAGAAATTTTAAATTTACTTAAGAAGATTATCAAGGAAGATGAAGATACTTTCATTGATATTACTGATATGGATGACGATTCTGCTGCTGAGACAGTTATATCTAAAAAAGATATATTTAAGAAATTAAGAGATAAAATGTCTGATAAAGATAGAACACCAGCAGGTTTTGAATACGGTGAAATAGTTTCAGGTGAAATGGGTGAAGGTATGTATGGTTCATTTGATGATGAACATGGATGGTTTGACCAAAATGATAGACAACATAAAGGTGACTTTGATTATGATTATGATGAGGAAGAATTTTCTGATTATGAATCGTTAATGAACAAACATGGTAAAAACCAAAGATGGTTTGGACCAAAAGATGGTAAAATGTTTTTTGATAAATATCAAGAAAAATTTGGTGGTAAACCATTCAGAGTTAGAACAAGAAAAAGTGAAATGGGTGAAAATGAAATGGAGGAAGGAAACGCATTTTCAGGAGCATTAGCAAAGGCTAAAGAAGAAGGTAAAAGTTCTTTTGAAGTTGATGGAAAAAAATATCAAGTTAAAGAATCTAAAAGAGTTGTTAAAAAATCAAATAACTCTAAAGAAAAAGTTATATTCACTGAATCTGAATTAATTAACTTTATTGAAAGATTAGTTGAAGCTGAGAAAGTTGTTGACAAAGGATTTAAAACAGCAATGACCGCAACTAAAAAAGAAAATACAGATGCTATAAAACAAGTTGCATCTAAAATGAAGGACTACATGAAAAACATGGGTACTGAATATGAGGAAAATCCAAAATCTTTCCCTAAAGGAAATAAAATTATGTCAAGAGAAGATTTCGGTAAGGAAGTTTCTGATGACAAGAAAAAAGCATACACAGCATCTGATGCTGTTGAAGAGTACATTGATGCATTTGCATATCCTGGACAAACAAATTTAAGATTTGACGAAATTAAACCAGACGATACTAAAATTGAAAAGTATTTAAAAGGACATTCAACAACAGGTAATGCTCAGGTTGATGAAGAAGGAAATGGTTTGGGTAACGTAGTTCCAAGTGAAGTAGGTGAAAAATTCTATAAAAACTATGAAGAAAACTTATACGGTGCTGAACAAGCTGATGCGTCTTATAAAAGACAATCACAACCTGTTGAAGTTGCTGGTGAAGAAAAATCTGAAGGTGATTTAAAGAGTTTGAAATCAGCTAAAAAATCACAACAAATATTTGACAAACTTGAAGAGTCTGTTGAAAACAAAAAGGTAATCACTGAGATGGAAAAAATGAAAAATCTTATTGGTTATAACAGAAAAACTCAATAATAAATTTAATCTTTTCTTTATTTGGTCCATAGGTATATTTCTTTATAATGAAGAAGTATAATATGGACCAATTTTTTAATTGGCTTGCCAAACCGATGGACTACGAAGAAATTGACGCTTGGTATAAAGCCAACAATATTATTCCTGAACTAAGTGATTTATTCAGGGATTTTTGTTTTTCACTACTTAACTTAGTTCAAGATACCTATTTAGGTGATTCATACGATAACAACAAAGAAACTAACATTGGATTGACTTTAGAAGATAAAGTATCCCATTTTGATTGGTGTTGGAAAAAAACAGTAGATAATTTTTCAAAGGAAAATATATTTTTTGTGAAAACAGATGAAAGTTATGAGTATTTTAAAAATTTCTTTATGGACGTATTTTACAACCAAGAACAAGAAGTTGTTAAGAATTCATTAAATGATTTCTTTAGTTCAATATTTTCAAGAAAAAACCAACATTCAAAATCTGATATTGAGATGTTCACTGAGTTATACAAACTATTAGAAAAAAGTTTAGAGATTTAATTTTTCTTTATTCTCTTTACTACCAGGATAAAAAAATTAAGATTATCTAAAATAAAAAAATAAAATTAAAACATATATAAAGATGGAAACATTAGAAAAAATCAAAGTTCTTGTTGAAACATTGTCAGTTGACACTAACAAATTTTACGCAGGAAACAAATCAGCAGGTACAAGAGCAAGAAAAACTTGTCAAGAGTTAAAAGCATTAGCACAAGCACTAAGAGCTGAAATTTTGGATTCAAAGAAAGATGGTGAGTAATATTTTATATTATATTGCAACATTTATCTTTGTATTCTCAATTCTGAGTTTACTCAGATTATCATTTAAATTTGTAAGTTCTCTCATTTCATTCACTAAAATGGAAATGAGTTTGGGAGAACTTACTTATTATGGTTTGACATTGTCGTATTTAATTACTTATATTGTTTTTAGACTATGAGTTTATATAAAGAAATTGAAAACATTGTTGATTATTGTTCATCAATCAGAAAACTTAAAACTTATTTAAGTTTTGATATGATTTTTCCTGGAACATGGACAGTATTAAAAAGTCAGGTTGACGAAACCAAGACAGTATTTAATAAATCCGATGAAAAGGGAAAAAACATTTCATTTGTTAGTGAGATAAATGAAGATGCCATATCTGAAACAATTTCAAAGATTGAAACGGTAATTAATTACAACAAAGAGAAAGAAGAAAAAGAGAGACTATTCAAAGAGAAGGTTAATGAATTAAAAAATCTATTTGAAAAAGGTGGATTGGAAGATTTGAAAAATTTAAAATTTGACGTAGATGACATCCCAAAACTTGAATCAGAACAAGAATCCATATCTTGATAAATTATTGGATTGGTACGACAAGTCAAAACTTCAAGACCAAAATGAAATTAAATTACACAAAGAAAACTTTGTTAACAGTTTAAAGAATATTAACAAAGAAGAAATTAAAAACACAATTGATACTGAACCAACAGATATTTCGTTATGGAAGAGAATAAAGAAAACTCTAGGGATTGGTTAACACAGTTAGCAGAATTAACAGAATCAATTGACAATACATTTATTTCGGGTTATTGTAAAATTATAGTTGAACTACCTGAAGAAAAATTTAGAAATTTACAAAAAAACTTTAGAGACGTTGATAGGGCGAACAATGAGATTGTTATATCAATTTCAGATATTGATTTTACTTTCGTTCTGAAAAAGTAGTGGATTGTCTATACAATCTTTTTTTATCAATACCCAGTTTTTCCAAATGTTCATACAAGTATTTTCTTTGTATGGTATCCATATCTTTAACAAAGATTGCGTCCGCTCTTTTTAAACTAATAAACTCATCCTGTAGTAACATTAATAGTCTTTTTGATTCTTCAATATTCTTTAATGAGTACACTGATGTTTGTTCATCCTTTTGAACAACAATCTTATTGTTAACTGTGAATACATTTTTTAAGTCCTTATCTGTAAAATGTTTCTTAAAGAATTCATCATAAGTAATTCTTTTATTGGTTGACCAATCCTGTAACTTTTCGGGTACTCTATACTTGTAAATTTTAATAATCTGTAAATCAGAATCTTCAAGGTTAACTCTTATGTTTCTACCAATATCATCTTGAGAAAATAATTGAAATTGGGTATCAATGTTTTTACACAATAGACCAACTTCATACGTAACTTCCAAAGAATTTTCAACCTCAACATTAAATTTAACTTTATCAGATTCCTCACAAAGTTTTTTAAAATACAATTCCGCAATATTTTTTCTTACAAAAGATTTGATGATTTTTTTTCTTTTCTTATTCTTAAACAATACGACAATGTAATTCATGAAAGATTTCTATTCTATACTAGGTGTTAATGAGAAGGCTTCCCAAGAGGAAATAAAGAAAGCTTATAGAAAATTAAGTAAACAATTCCATCCAGATGTAAACCCTGAGGGTGCTGAAAGGTTCAAAGAAATCGCTGAAGCGTATGATACAATTGGTACTGAATCAAAAAGACAGGAATATGATAATAAAAAGAACAATCCATTTGGTAGTATGTTTGGTGGTTCAGGTGGTGGAGGAATGGATGACCTATTTTCAATGTTTAACGGAGGGTTTAATCCATTCCAACAACAAAGAAGACAAAGAGCTCCTGATAAGGTCTTAAATGTACACGTAACACCTTCAGAATCATTGTTGGGGTCCAAGAAGAAGATTAATTATCATAAAAAAGAACAATGTAATGTTTGTACTGGTAGTGGTGGAAAACGTCAACAATGTATAACTTGTCAAGGTAAAGGTGTTGTACAACAACAATCTAATTTTGGTGGTCAAATATTTGTTCAAACACATGACTGTCCTGCTTGTAAAGGTCAAGGTTCTGTTTTAATTGAGACATGTTTTACCTGTAACGGTAATGGATACAAACCATCATTTGCATCAATAGATATTGATATACCACGTTCAGTAGATAATGGTAACTTCTTAAGAGTTCCAAACTCAGGGGATTATTATAATGGATTAGGTGTGGGGGATTTAGTAATTCAGATTAAATTGGACCCTGATGATAATTTTGAAAAGATTGGGAATGAATTGTTTGTCAATATTAGAGTATCACCTGAAGACTTTATTTTAAAAAATGAGTTTAAGATTCCACACCCTGAAGGTGAATTGATTATTAAAGTACCAATTGATACGTTAACTACTGAAAAACCATTAAGGATTAGAGGTAAAGGATATTATGTTGATAATAGTAGGGGTGATTTGATTGCCAGAATTCACGTCAATAGGGCATTGAGCAAACTTACAGAAGAGGACAAAGAAAATATTTTGAATGTCTTAAAAAAGTGATGAGAGGTATTTGAAAATTTCAATGGTACCAACAATTGATGTAATTAATAAATAAACAGAAACAATAGTAATAACTGTTTTATAACTGTTTAATGGTTTCTTTTTACATTGTTTACATTCCGACATAACTTCAATATACCACAATAAATATTTCATGTAAACATTTGCTTTTTTAAAAAAAGTTTCTTATATTTGTGTTATGTTATCATACATAGGCGGAAAATCTAAAATCGGAAAATGGATAAATGAATATTATCCAAAAGACATGGAAACATATGTTGAAACATTCGGAGGAATGTTTTGGTGTTTCTTTAATATGGATTTAAAACAATTCCCAAATCTTAAGGAAGTTGTTTATAATGACTTTAATCCATTAAACTACAATCTATTTAAATGTGTTCAGAATCCATCTGAACTATTAAAAGCGGTGAACAATATACCATGTCAAGAACGTGGAGTTAGTGTTACACCAGCAATCTACAAAGAACAATTTGATACTTTTCAAAAGGAACTATTTGCGTCGGGGTTCACAATCAATTATCCTGACTATGAAGTTGCTGCTAAGTATGCTTACATTCTTACATCTATCTTCAGTGGTTCAAAACCTGAATCATCAGGTTTTATTGATTTGAAAGGTAATTACAAATCAAAGTTTTTAACATTTAGGGACAAATTAAGTAAACCTGATTGGGTTGAACATTTCAACAAAATTACAAAAGTTGAAAACATGGATTTTGCGGATGTTATTAAAAAGTATGATTCTGAATCTACTTACATTTATTTGGACCCACCATATTGGAAAACTGAAAACTATTACTCAAATCATGACTTTGACCGTGATGACCATGAGAGGTTGGCTAAAGTATTACACGGGGTTCAAGGTAAGTTTTCATTGTCTTATTATGACTTTGAATTGTTACACACATGGTTTCCTGAAACAGAATATACTTGGACAATGAAAGAGTTTGCCAAGGCAGCTTCGGCAAAAAAGGGTGTCACACAAAATATGGGACAAGAATTATTGATTATGAACTATTAATTTTCTACTTATTAGGATATTTATTTTAAAAGATATTTGAAAATATGAAATTCACCGAAATGTTAAAAACTATCATCAGTGAAGATGTTCGTTCAGAACTCTTCTTGAAGAAGTTTACCGAGCCAACAGTTGATAAAAAAACAGGTAAAAAAGTGGCACCTGTTCTTACACCTAAAGAGTTGTTAACTCTAATTGTAAATGACCCAACTTCAAGAGCTGAAGAAGGTGCAACAAGTTTTGACCAAGTTAAAAAGACAGGTGGTTATGTTCAGTGGATGATTAACCAAATCAAAAGATTACGTCCTGAAGGTGTTACTAAAAATAGTAAAAGTAATTCAGCTATTGAATTATTTTTTGAAGATTTATATAAAGTTAAAGATGACTTAATTAAATTTGAAAGATTTAAGGGACAAATACCTGTTGATAAGAGAGATATTAACAAATTAACATCAGATGAACTTTATGATTTGGTTAAGGACTTTTCATTAGAAAAAGCAACTACAACTAAAGCTGAAAGAAAAGATGCAAAATATGCTCACCCTGGTGGAACATTTGAACTTGAAACACCAAATTATGTTATTACAAAAATTACAAGAACAGATGAATTAGGTAAAGAAGCTGCTTGTTTTTACGGTGGTAATAACAAAGAAACAAGATGGTGTACATCAGCACCTGGTTTGTCATATTTTGAAAGATACATTAAAGATGGTCCATTGTTTCAGGTTTACGATAAAAATTCCGAACCATCAAAAGAAACAGGTCTTCCATCAGTAAGATGGCAATTCCATTTCCAAAGTAATCAGTTTATGGATAAGGATGACCGTTCAATTAATTTGGTTGAATTCTTAAACAAATCAGATAAAGAGGTTAAAAATTATTTTAAACCTCAGTTTATGGAAAACATGACCAAAAACTCAGGTAAGGGTGGAACATCAATTGATGTTGAATTCCCAAGAAGTCCAGCTGCTCAGTTTATTGCTTTATATGGATTTGATGAGTTTTTTGAATCATTACCTAATAACATTACAAAAATGGATTTCTCAGGTGGAAATTCAGGTTCTGAAGGGTTCCCATTACCAAAAGCAATTGGTAAGTTAGAAAACCTTGAAGGACTTCACATTGATGGTTTAATCAGTGAACTACCTTCTGAAATATGTAACTGTAAAAAATTAAGATACTTATCACTTCCAAACAATAAGAATCTTAAATCAATCCCTGATTGTTTAAAAGATTTACCAAATCTTAAATTGGTAAACTTCAAGGGATGTGATAACTTGAAACTCCCTGAGGATTTGAAAGTGAAATTAAGAATTTGGGGTTAATCTTTTGATTAACCCTTTTTTTTACCTATATTTGTACCATGAATGTTGATGTACAGATATACTTGTCCAACTTTAAATCATTTTTTAATAACAACCCAAATGACCTAATCAATTTAATTGGTGATGGTGATAAGGATAAGTTTTTTGAACTTGTCCAAGCGTCAGTTATTGAGAATTATGAAAAAGGTGAAGATTTGGAATTAACAAAAAAACAGTTAATTGATATTATGTTAATCCTTACAAAAGATAAGGTAGAAGAAAAAGTTGAAAAGTTTATTTTAAAAGGTCCTTACGGTGATATAATTTTAAATTAATGGAAAAGAAAGAGTTATTCAAAAAGACTTATAAACGATATGAAACACAATTCTATCGTGACCATGTTGAGATTAGTACAAATGGTTATAATATGGGTAACCATCCAAAATTTAAAAAAGGTATATTTGAGTTAACACCTGAAACAAATTATGATGAGAATGCTTTTTTGGATAATTATCACAATTTGTTATGTTCAGTGCAACAAACAAATAAAACTGTTGTTTTAGAGGAATATGGTGATAAAATATCACTCAAATTATTTGTAAGCACCTACAACAGAAATGTTGGTATTAAATTCTTTAGTAAGAATAAAGATTGTTATTTTATTACTGTTAATAAAAAAACTGGCGACTATTATATCGGTAATATATTAAGATACCAAAACAAAAGAAAATTCTCAAAAGTAATTAGAAAGAATCCAAACAATTATGTTGGAATGATTAGGGAACAACTCTCAATAATTACCCTACCTGTTAGACAAGATAATGTTATTATTGATTTACCAATTTTACTTAATGAGTTTACCACGACATTAGGTATACCTGATATTATTTTTGACGTTAATTACAAAAATTTTATTAATTTAGTTGAAGTTGCGAAAAACTTAATTAAGCTTTCGTTAGAAAAGAAGAATGTTAAATTACCAAATAATTTTAATTCATATTTGAACTATGATTATAGTGAACATATCCCAAAGTCCAAATTATTAAAGAAAAACAAATTAAAATTTGTTGATGCATTTATGGAATATCATGGACTTAATGGTAATGAAATTAAAAAGAATTTACACATATGTGATGATACAAACATTCATGCGTTGAAAACAACTATTAACTATTTTGGTTATGATAAAATATATAAATCAAATGTTATTTTAGATTTATTAAACCAACCAGTGTCAAAATCTTTTTACAACTTTCCTGAAAGTTTTACAAAAAGTGAAAAAGACAAATTATTTACATATTACCTTTGGCACTTAAAAGGTGACATTAACTCAAATACCTTAAGTGACCATATTGTTTATTATAACCAATTAAAATCATATGGTGAAAGAATTTCCTTGAACTCAAAAAACATTGATGATTTTGTAACAGAACACGCTAATTGGTCCGTATTAATTTCAACTTATAAAACAGGATACCATGTAAGGTCATATAACAATGAGTTTGTGGAAGAGGTACAAAAAGGTATTTTTGATTATAGTGGTGTTGAATATAAACCAGTGGTATTGTTAACAACTGATGATTATACGGGCGAAAGTTCCTATCAAAACAATTGTGTTAGGACTTATATTGATAGATGTAGTAGTGTGATTGTATCTGTAAGAAACGGAAATGAAAGAGCAACCATAGAATATATGATAACTTACTATCCACACACTAACCAAATAAAAATGAACAGAGTACAATCATTAGGTAAATTCAATAGACAATTGTCCGAAATATGGAATCCTGTGTTGGAAATATTGGATGTACAGGTTGGAATGGCATGTAGTGGACATGAGTTTACATCAGAGATGAAAACATCATACATAAACGGTAAAACATTTAACAGAAAAATGATTACAAAAAAACCAAAAACAACTCATGATAATTCACAATACATCGGATTGGTTCAATGGGACATGAGTGTAGAAAATCAAGATAATTTTAATTTAGGTTTTGATTTTTAATTTTTTAGTATTAACTTTGTGAAACAAAAAAACAGATAATTATATAAAGACATGGCAAAAAAACCCGCAAAATCAACATCAAGCTTTTCAGCTAAGTACAAAGAAAAAGCGAAAATCTCTCGTCCTGGCGTTCATGCTAAAACAAAAACGTCTAATCATAAAAAATCACGAAATTACGTGAAAAAGTCTCGTGGACAAGGATAATACAATAGGGGTTCCTTCATATATATTGGATTTGTATAAACATATACATACAAATCCAATTGCTTCTATATGGGATTACGGATTTGTATCTGTGGATTTAGTAAAAGAGTCCAAAGCCATACCTATATTTGAAAGAATTACCAGTGAAGGAACCACATTTGAGTTGTATTATAATACTCCTGACTATGACATTTTTTTAAATAAAAGTGTTGATAGTTTTGAATTGTATTTTTTGTACGATGCGTCAAGAAAAGATTCAGTTACATTGGCAGCAAACGCGATGAGAAAAT
>JACCDW011117351.1_pt1 | contig 19934 bp, 29 predicted proteins | sample 7449781 | NCBI WGS metagenome assembly JACCDW01 (sample SAMN15323449, study PRJNA562643) | freshwater metagenome | isolation source: river surface water | place: USA:Blue River Watershed | collected 2017-08-18
ACGATCCATACAAGGCCAACCTGTACTGATCTGACCATTCTTGTCCTTTAGACCCATCAAACGTCCACGTGGATCAGCAAAGTAATCTGTACCCATATCGCGAGCAAGACCAATCTGTACTGCATCTTTGATCAGTGCTTCTACTTCGCCATAGTTGTGTTTTTCTAATAGATCAGCACTGGCAATGATTGCTCGTTCAATGGCCTTATGTCGAGTGAACGATTCGAACTCGTCCATTAACCATTCTAAGTGTCCGTCTTTGAGTTCTTCGGGTCGCTTAAAATCTACACGGCAGCTGGCATTGACCATATCATAGTCTGGCAACACTGTATATTCTTTAGCATAGACGTTGATAAATTCAGCAGCGTCTTGCAGTTTACGATCAAACAGCGTGTGATCAAAAATACCTTGACAGCGTACAAATACTTCTGCATCTGCTAACATCAATTCTAAATAAAGTTTCTGTACCTCGTATCCGTAGTCTTTTACCATTGTTCTAATCTCTTTAATTTACTTCCCAAGGCTTTACGAGCCATTTTAAGTTTAATTTCGCCTTGCTGTGCTGTTAGTATAGCATCAACAGTAACGAAAAGTCTTCCATATCTTAAGACTGCATCTGCACAGTCCTTAACATCGTCATCCCAATTAGGAAACGCTACACTCCAACCGTTTTCTATAGCACGATCAATTAACACTAGTCCAGAGCTGTCTTGATCTGGAATTACAATAACTTCTGCACCAAGACTGTTAATTATTCTATATTGTTGATCGGCTACGTCATTGGTTAATAATGCAACACCGCCCACCGACAAGGCATCGAACGGGCCTTCGCAGACAAATATGTATTTTTGATCTTCACGTTGACTGTCAAAGTTGAATACAAAGTGAGGATGCTGGTCGGATAGATATTTAGGTTTACCTTCTGTGACTTTTCTTGCAGTATTGCCTACAATACGACCCTGCCACTTAAATGGAATGATTACGCGACTAGTATAGCCTTCGGCAGGACTCCAATAGAACTGTCCGTTAAATGGATCATAGCCTCTGCTAACAACGTAGGCAATCACTGGTTCAAGTTCTAGAGCAATATCTTTGAAGTATTCACTGTTTACCCATTCTAACAAAGGCATTGCACCTTCTGGTAATTCTTTATCTGTGAATTCAATTACAGCTTGTTGTGTTTCTGGTTGATATTCGTCGCTTTCTGTTTTCATTGCTTCGAATATTAACTCTTTGATTGTATCTTCGCCTGCTCCCATCCATCTTGCCAGCGTTTTCATTTTCTCCCCAAAAGGAGCACCCGGTTGCCAGCCTGTAGAAAATTTGCAATTGAAGCAATTATAGACTACACTATTTCCGTCAAAACGAACGCCAGCCCGTTTGCGAGTATCTGGACTATGCCCACGATGCTGACAACAGGGTGCATTGAAACTAGTCCAGCCGCTGGGGCTAGACTTGGCTCTAGGTGGGATGAGAGATCTAAACTTGTCTACAACTAACGTCATATAGACAGTATACTATCTATATAATACTTTGTCAACAGTTCCTGTGGTTGGAAAGTGTCTAATTCTTAAAAAGTTAAATTTGCCTACTACATTGGCAAAAGGTAGATCTGAATTGGTTACGGTATAGGTGGCAAGGTCAGTCCAAACGTTAGGTGTACCACCTTCTGATAGACTACCTTGAACTTTTATTGTTCCAGTGTAGTTTGTAGTGTAGAATTGAAAGGTATGTAGACTTTGAGGAGTTTGTGTATGTCCAATAGTGTCTATGTAACTACTAGTATAGTATCTTGCTTCGGTGTTTCCGGTACTTGCTGGATTGGTATACTCAAACTTGGTTACTTCTAAACTTTCAGCTGCTTCGCCTAAAGGATCGCCGGAGACTTCTAATACACTAAGAACACCATACTGGCTGTCGATGTACATCGGAGTTCTTGAGGAGACTGTGTAATCTGTAGAATCGATTGTAGATCTTACTTCTTGTGTAATAGAATAATTGTAGAATCCATTGTTAATATCCGCAAGTTCAGTTTCAGTTAATATCACATAGGCTTTGCCGCTGCCTGCTGTAACTGTTTCGCAATCCTTAGATAGCACTAAATCTTTTGTGTCCCTGTTAACGAGATTAAATACCAAAGTTGAATTTGATATGTCAGCTGCTTTTTGATCCGAGTTACGTACCTGTAAATCAATACGATTGTCGACACTGCGATAAATTTTTAAATTGCGGTTATACACTCTACGGTACCTCTCTGTTTGCCAAGCGGCCGAGGCGTTCGTAAATACGTCGACCTTGTTTGGATATAAATAAACTGAAATTGCTTGCATCACATATTTATTTAAAATGAGAATAACAGAAAACCTACAAGAAAACTTTCCATTTATCAGCGTTATAAATCACGTTAACCACGAATATGTGGGTATCATTATCAACCAGGATGCACAGGTTACAAGCATCTACGATTATACTGCGATTAAAACGGACGAAGAGCGAACAAGATTCTTAGAACTGGGTGAAGCTTGGTGGTGGGAATCAAACCGTCAAATACCTATTAATATCTTCCTGCTGAAAGAAATTGCAGAATTCAAGTATATTATACGAAACTTTTCAACCAAGGATGTAAAGGTAATTTTTGGGCCCTGTACAAGCCTAAACGACATCATTGTAAAAAGAATCAAACGTAAGAGCATTACGTTGGTTAGAAAGAACGGTTAACTATACCCGTAGCTGATCTGTTCGCAGATCAAATTCATTTGTACAACAATTGCCATAGCATAGGCTACTGCGTGGCTCTTCTTAAAAAAGTATTCATCATTGGCAGGTTTAGTCCATACTTCCTGCATAACTGTAGTCCAATCTTTTCCAATCAAATAACGCTTTGCTGGTCTAATCATTGCCAGTACCGCAGCTAATTCTTCTACGCAACGAGGTTTCATTTGACGAAGTATTGATCCGTGACCGTTTACGTGGAACAACAAACTACTAAAGTTGTCGTCTTCTAATAGATCCCACAACGGAGTTTGATTCATTAATTGTGTAAGATGTGCTTCATCACGCACACCTTTGTATAGACCTACATTTAAAAAGTCTATTTTAAAATGTCCTTGCTCTTCCGCCTGATCATAAGGAATGGCACAGAGATTTGTAGCAGCATTCACTGGTACCTCGTGGAGATACACACCAGTGTTATGTTTAGTCAATTGACTGTTGTCTAAACGACTGGCTCTAACGTGCCTAAACAGTTTTAAGGCTTCGTCTCTGTCAGTGAAGTCGATATCAATATCAGGCACCGATCTTTCTCCATTGTGAAGGACCGTCATTGGGATTTTTATGTCCTATATAACGTTCTCCGGTTTGTAAATCAAGTAACATCCATTTTTCTGGGCAGCGAGTGTAAATCTCTAAGGTTACTGCTTCTGGCAGTTCTAAGACATCTCGGCCATCCATTAGTGTTCTGGTTTTTCTGTTTTCAATCATTGTAGTCTCGTACTTTGAAATAATAGTAAAGGTAAAGTGTCTGCTAAGAACTGTGCATATTCTTCAGCATCTTCTTCGTCTTCAAACCCAGAAAATTTAACATAGACATCTGGTGATTCATTGCCAATAACAACTTCAATATCAATGTCGTCTCTGGAAATGTATTCCTCGTTGTCTGCTAATTCTTCTTGTTTTAATTCTGCTTTCTTAGGCATTATAATATTTTAGCCTCCTTTATCACGTCTTTAACTAATTCAGTGTCTGCTGGTAATGCCTTAAATCTTTTAATCCAATGTTGCGGATCTATCATTGGGCTAATAATTTCTAACTGCTCATCGTTCATACGCTGTAGCATTTCTTTGCCTGATCGACTGTTCAACAATATCCAAGGACTAATCAATCCTTCTTTAATGTCGTGTGTTGCACGATTTAAATTAACATAGGCAAAATAGTGTTCCCACTGTGCATTGTTCTTTTCACCCCAGTCCATCATTGTCTGTATGGTCCGTTGTATTGCGCCGTCGGCTGGTTCAATTTTAATTAACTCACCAACATACTTTTCATAGAGTTCGTCTCTGCACCAGTGGTCTAGTTTAATGCCGCTCTTGATAACAAACTCAATAAATTTTTCAGGGTATATAGGAGCAGTATTGACCATAAAGCTGCCAAACTTTACAAACGCTGTATAAAACGGACTAGATGCAAAATCGTCAAAGGTCTTTGGTTGTTTTGCTCGTTGTGTGATATCGTAAAACTTTTGAAAGGTCAACAGCCCCATTTGAACGTGCTTCTCATCTTTGGCCAGATACCTACGCTTCTGTTCACAGATATGAACAAACAATGTTTTTTCTTTGGCAAACAATTTGCCACAATGTTCACACTTATAATTTAATTCCATTGATCGCTTTTTTATCCCAACCAAGGCCCTCACAGTATTGTTTAATTTCTTTGTCTGTGGTGATTGCTGCAAGTGTTTCAATGTCTGACCTTTTTGTATTTGGAAACAGTTCTGCTAAAAATTCTTCTTTCTTGTTCTTTTCACGTTTTAACGGAAGCCATTCGTGAAAGTGTGCTTTCTTTGATTCGTGACTACATAGACACAGAGTCTGCCAAACTAGCTTTGGATGTTTTTGTATATCATTCCAATGCTTGTTGTAATACTCATTTGTAGTCAACAAATAATGTTCTTGAAGTTCTTTGTTAGAACTTTTGACATTACTAATATAACGATTAAGGTTCCAAAAGTCGCCCTTAATCTCTTTCTGGCCATCTTCAGTGGCAGCATCCCACAATTCTCGCAGCCCCATATCTACTGCGGGAATCATATCTTTAAAAAGGTCTACGTGTTTATTTTTGCCCATTGTCTTTGCTCATATGATATATTAGTATAGCACGATCTAGAGCAAGTTGCAAGGCCTCATTTGATTTTGCAGCTCGACGAATCTCGCCCCAAAGTTTATCTTCTTTGATGTGTTCGTATAATGGACGACCATCATCGGTCCTTGGGTCGACTTTGTTTTCGTATTGATAACCAATCATTATACGTTCAGTCTTACCAGACTCTCTAGCATATATTTCTTCACCATTTCGTTCATAGATATATGTTGCGCCAGGTTTGAGTGATCCCATTATAACAACTCCGGATTTCCTGTTAAAGATAATTCACCTATGCGATTAAAGTATGCAGGGTGCAGTCTTGCAATAGTAGGAATGGCCACTTTAATATCTACTAATGCATCTCCAATTTGTTGATCTGCTGGAACAAATCCGTTTTGACCAATCCATTCAACAATACGTCGAGCAGCGTGTGGTTTAATGATATAACTGTAGGCACCACGCATATAATTGCCTGTTTGATTTTTTTCTAAAAACTTTGCTTGGCTGTTGTGATATTTGATCACACTATGCTCTAGTATTGCCTCTTCTGCAATAATTGATTCATATTGTTTTGAATACGGATCAAGATTGTCTAATTTCAATACATCCGTAAATTGGTCTAATATGTTTGCAGGCAACGGTCTAATAAAATAACCGTCGTGTTCTAAAATTAGATAGGGTACGTTTTCTTCAGCGCATTTCTTCCAAAGATAGTAGTGACTTAAGAAGCAACCAAATACGCCAGCACGACCTTTCTTAAATTTATACTTGGGTTTTAATCCTAGATTTTTAAGGTGTGCTTCGTATTCGTTGCCGTTGATTGCGTCAAAGAATTCAACATTAATTCCGTGTTCAGCAGCACGTATGACACAGTCGTTAGCGTGTCTTTCCGAGATGCTGTTGTTTTTTAAACGGATGATAAATGCTTTCACACTATGCCTTTCAATGCTCTATCTATGCCTTCTTCTAAAGAAATTTTAGGTGTATAGAAAGAAGTCATTTTACTGTTATCACAGCATCTATAAGATACACCAACTGGTGCTGTGATTATATGTTTCACTTCTGGAGAATAACCTTTAATGTCACATACGATTTTTTGCAGGTCATTAAATGATGTTGGACGACCCCAGCCTAGATTAACAGGGCCTAGGATATCTTCTCTAATTGCAGTGTCAACAGCTTCTACAATATCGTGAATGTGTATAAAGTCTCTTACTTGGTTTCCGTCTCCCCAAATTTCAAAAGGATCAACCATTCGCTTGGCTCTATCAATAAACGAAGGAAACGGATAATCTAAATCTTGATCTGTGCCATAGCCGCTGAATGGACGGAAAACACTTACTTTGATTCCTGCTGACTCTAAAAACTGTAGGCAGTATTCGCCTGTTAGTTTTGCCCAACCGTAGGTCATATCAGGGTTTTGAACATTAGATAAATCAATATCTTGTTCTTTTAATTTATATGCACTGGTCTGTAAAGATATAGGATATGCCGCACTTGAAGAGAAGTAAATTACTCTAGACGGCTTTGTTCGTAGAGCCCATTGACACATTTCTGCATCAATTGATAGGTCAGTGGCCACTGACAGCGGAGACCCTTCGATTGTTGCTCTTCCACCAACAATAGCTGCAAGGTGAATAATTAAATCAAACTTGCTGTCGTCTGTTTTAAAAAAATCTCGGCAGTCGTTACCATCTTTAAGATCAATACCAACAATCTCGTGTTCTTGGTATTTTTTGATAAAGTATTTTCCAACAAACCCTTTATGACCTGTAATTAAAATTCTCATTTGCATTTCTCCAAGTCAATGTTAAATTGTTCTAATTTATATTTTTCGTAATTTTCTTGATCAGCAGTTTTTACGGCGGACGAGTTAACTTCTAAATATAGCTCATCTACTTCTGACTTACCTCTTGAATAATGCAAATGCTCAATGATTACATCTTCTGAATATGTTAACGTGCCTAAGGCATTGCCAAAGTCTCTCCAAAAATCATCAAGGTATAAATGAATTAATACAGGCGGAGCCATAAATCCAATCTTCTTGATAATATTGCTACTCATTAAAATTGCCGTTGGCAACTTTTTGCCTTTTAGAAGGTCATTGCCGTAGGCCATACCGTAAGGCTTTCCTTCGATTGATTTGATTAACTTTTCATCCCAGCCTGGTGTGCGAGGACGATGGTCATCACCGATAAAACAAATATATTCGTAATCGTTACAATATTTGTTAGCTAGTAAATTCAAAGTTCCGTTCATACGGAGTCTAGGATTTACATCATACAATACACCTTCGAGGCGCTCGTATGTGTGTTGGTCATCTTCGTCTAGCCCAAACAATAAATCAGAGACGGTGCTTGTTTTAAGAAATAACTCAGTTAATTCTTTGTGTTTTTCGTTTCTACTTCTTGTAGGAACTATTGTTAATAATTTTTTCATTTTAAACTCTCTAAAAACGCTTTACTGATGTACCAGTCGTCCCATTCGGACCTATTAGTAAAAACTTGTACATATTTTTTTGATAACAAATAATTTCTTATACTTGATCTTTTTTCTTCTAGGAAATTGTGTTCTACAGTAATAATATCTATAGAATAATTTTCAAAAGAAAAGTTTGATAAAATTTCAAATTCTGAACCTTCAGTGTCTACTGACAAATAGTCAATGTGCTGAGGAGCTCCGTGATATTTTAATAAATCTTCTAACGAAATAGTGTCGACATTGTAAATTTCAAATCGTCTATCTCGATCTTTTCTAAACGAGTCTAGTGGCAATGTTTCATTAATACCAGAAATTTCATTAATGCCAATAACTTCTCGAAACTCTATACTGTCTCCGGATTTAGTGTATACTGCTCGATGATCAATGTGACAAGATCTATTTTTAGCTAAATCGTCGTGATATTTCTTAGTAGGCTCTGCTAAAATGCCATTCCACTTATACATCTTTTCTAAAAGATATGTATTGCTAAGATATATTCCGTCACAGCCTCCAAACTCTACAAAATACCCGTTTTGTTTAAAATGGGTAAGAAGTAAAACTAGTACGTCTTGTTTTAATTGAGAATTTGTGGGGCCAGAATATCTTTCAAAGAAATAATCTACCACACTTAGCTCTAATCGATTCATTTAGAATACCCTACAGTATCTCGCTCGATATCGTCGTGATCGAACTCTGCCCAATATAATTCAAATGCAACACAGTCTTCTACAGCTTCGAATTGATGGTATTCGCCGGGCGCAACCTTTGTATATTGACCTGCTGTAAGTACTGTTTCGTCTACGAGATCATAGTTGTTTTTCCAAACACGAATAATCATTTTTCCAGATTCAACAAAGAATCCGTTCCACTTGTATTTGTGTTTATGTTTTGAACAAACTCCGCCTTTCTTAGCTTCAATGCGATGAAACTCTAGTACACCGTTAGCTTCTAATAGCTCTGTCTGTCCCCATACTTTACCTGCTTTCATATTGTACCTTTTATTTTAAGAAATAGATATGTTTTCTTTTCACACCATCTATATTCAAATACAGGCTCACCTGGGCCTGTAATCATTGCTGTGCCGTGGTATGCCTGTGTTAACCACAGATATTTACCAGTGTAGAAACACCTATGTGGAAATAATGCAAACTGTTTCTTCCAACCTATACATCTTCGTTTCCAGCTTTCGTTGTCCCACATAAGACTATCTAATGGCATTATATCAGTTTATGCAACTGTAATACTTCACTTTGACGACTAACTTCTTTAACAAAGAATGCACAAGGAGGATTTACTCCTTCTGCCAACGGAACTGTTAATAACTGTCCGTTCTTCATCTTTGGAAAATACCAACGGACATCTTGGTAAATGTTTACGATTTCAATAGGTGCGTAGTCTGCTTTAAACCCTTTAATTGGATTGAATAACAATGCATCAAATCCACGTTCATTAATCGAAGTCAACGGCAACACTTCTGGATCTAATCCGCAGTCTTTATCAGCAACTACCATACACCAATCTAAAGGCATTTGTACTTCGTAGCCTCCAATGTTTAATAAAATAGCTGGACTGTTAAACGACTCTAAAAATATTAGAGGCATAAAATAAAAATCTGGATCAGCTGGGTTAGAATTATCTAGCACAGAAAATCTAGTATCTTCGTCAACTTCTTCCGGAAGATCGTTTAGATCAAATGCTGTATTGTTTAATGTTAAAATTTTCATATGTTCACTTTTGTTAATGTAAATGGGTATTTGGCTTCTTTATAATATTTTTTTCTTTCTGTAAGATGACGTTTCGCATATTTGCAGGTACTGGTAATATCCCAGATTTGTACAAAGTCTTTGTCTTCCGCTTTTCTAATGCCTCGCCCAATACTCTGTATAACTCGGACAAAGCTCTTTCCGGGCTCAAGAAGAACCAGATTAAAAATCCTAGGGATATTAATACCCACAGCGGCCACACCATAAGTCGCCACAATAACCTTGCCATCACTAGTTTTAATTTCGTCATATTCTTCCTTTCGGTCATCTAATTTCACTGCTCCGCTGATAAACACAGCATCTGGAATAGAAGAAATTAGTTTGTTTCCTGTATCAATTCTGTTAACTAACACTAGGGTGTTACCAGTTAGCGCCAGTTCTTTTATCTTGTTTGAAATCCAAGTTGTTCGTTTATCGTCAGTAACTAACCAAGTGTATTCTTCTTGATATGTCCTAAAGACTTCTACATCATTAGTTTGTAAAATGTTAATTTCAAGTTTTGCCAACACATCTTTTTGTTGAAGATCGTGAGCAGTGACTTGATTAATTACTGGTCCTATACTAGCCAATAGACTTTGAAATTCCCACTTCTCTTTAGGAATAGTTCCAGTAAGTCCCCAACGAATAGCACAGTTCTTAAAATTCTGAGTAAGTAATTTTGTCAGTACTTCTGCTTTGGCCTGATGTACTTCGTCAATGATAACTGCACATACTTCGTCGGCAAATTCTGCTAGAGTAAGGCTTTCGTCGTCATAGCTCTTCTTGTCTAATACGTTAAGGCTTTGCCAGGTACAGATAGTATGAGTGCGGCCTAGTTCTTTTCTGTCACCAAAGTAGACTCCAACATCAAGGCCTAGATTTTTATAATCTTCTTCTGTTTGCACAACTAGACTCTTGTTAGGAACAATGACCATTGTACGGCCATATGGCTCGCATAAGTGACTCAATGTAGCTGTGGTAATTGTTTTGCCTGCGCCTGTGGCAACTTCTTGTAGGCTCTGTGGATTCTCTAAAAACTTGTTTACTACGTCAAATTGGTAGTCACGAAGAACAATAGGCTGTCCTTCCATAACGTGACCCTTAGGCCAAACCTTGCCTTGGCCAGCCCAATAATTTTCAGTCACAGGTGCAAATTTAAAATTATGAGGATTGCGAAGATCTTCAACGTCTATTTCATATCCGGCTTCTTCGATTATAGGAAGTATAATATCAAGATGCGCAAGATAACCTGTACCGCCAATGCCAAAGAAAGTTTTTGTGCCGTCCCATCTGCCAAGTTTAAACGCCGGCATATGACGAGCATACGGCAGTTCAAACTTTAATTTGTTGACAATCTTTCGTCTAACTTCGACTGATAGACCGTCTACCTTTATGTTAACTTCATCCTTAATTACTAGTTTACAGGTTGACAATTTTTTGTTCCTTTGATTGCGATGGCTTTATATCTCCTACATATATGACACAAGGGTGACTATTAAACCAATCTCTTGATAACTGATTAGTCGACGGATATAAATTATTACTAGCTAATATTTTAACAGATTCTGTTTCTTTAAACAACCACTTTGCAGGCTTATGGTTGAAGATTAAAATCCTGCTATCTTCAACTTTGCCGCCAAACCCTTGGTCCTTAATCCACTGATTTAATTCTGGATCTTCTTCTTTGTTTGCTCTAAAACATACCTTAACTTCAGACCTAGGAATACCTGCACGTTCTACGTCAGCAGCAAATTTTTCTAACCATTCTTGTGTGCGCCCAACACGATCTAATACTACGCATACCTTGCCACTGATAGATCTGCAGATAGATAAAAATTCTAAATTGGTCTTAATCCAAAAAGAGTTAGATGTTGAATTTCCTATTTTTTCTAGGGTGTTAGTTGGAGATTTTAGCAGTCGAAATCCCATACTCTTTGCCAACAAAATATCATCGGCAAGATTTCCTGATCGATGTGCATCCCAGTATTGTTGTGCGTCGTCGGTGGAATTGATCAATACTACTGTGTCGTCGACAATGTCAGATCGTGGGGTAATTTTTTCCTGATTTTGCCAAATTTCTTCAATGTCTGCTAGTAGTGCTAAAAAAGAATCGTCAATTTCAAAACCGTTCTTTAAAACAAATTCATTTATTTGAACAACATTTGATTCGTTAACTGAAAATTTTCTTACCTTGTTTTCAGCATCCCACACTGATCCAAGAAATCCGCTAGAGCCACCACAAATTTCGTCGTCGACTGCCTTTTTTAGCTGGTAAGGAAATTTCATACAGATCCATAAGTTACCACTTTCGTCGCTGTTGACAAATATTTTTTTGGAGTAGTCCATTACCCTAAATGGCATTTTCCATTTAGGATTTTCTAATAAGCTAGTGTAATCGAAGTTTGCTGCTGCTGCCAAATTTTTGTATTTTTCAAGGATTTTCAGTATGAATTTTCCTTGGTTTTCGGTCAGTTGGTTTCCATTGCTCAGTGTAATGAAAAAACTACTTATGGGGGCTAGGTCTGTGCGTTGTATCGGCAGAGATTTAATATCAGCAATATGATAAAATTCTAAAAAAATGTCTTCGACGTAGAACGATGATAGCATTTTTACATTATATAGAGTTGATATATGAAAGTCAACCAGGAATTTTTGCCATCAGCCTAATAAAAGGTATTCCCTGAGAAATTTCTTCAACTGTCCATTCGGTGTGGCATAATTTTAAAAACCATTCTTCTCTATCGGGCAATTCAATGTTTTCTATATTTGAAATTTTTCCACTAATTGGGGCTGCTAAACTGGTAGAATCGCAAATTACCGGGGTTCCATTTATTGCCGCTTGCACCGCAGGGCCACTGTTATGATTGATCACACAATGAAAGGAGTAGTCAATGTTGAAGTCATCATAACTGCCTTGAATTTTTTGAGGATACTCTAACGTAACTCCCGGAATGTCTACCCTAAAAGGTGAGCGTGGGTGTGGTCTTACGATGATTTTGCGGTTACTGTACTCTTTAACTTTGATTACAGTATCTCGTACCCAGTTGGACATTGTTTGTTGACCTTGCCACTGTAGACTGTATTGGTGTTGAGCTGCAATTAGTATTTCTGGTCTACGTCGAGCGTTAACTGGCAGTAGTCGAACTCCTAATTTTTCTGGTCTCAACGGATCTAAGTCAGTGTCATTGGCAAATTCTCCAAGGCCATTGATGTGGTTAAGGCAAATTCTCCAAGTGGCATTTCTTTTAAGGTTACCTACCTCAATAATAATTACCGGCTTACCCGCACGTCGACATTCTTGATAAATTTTTTGGTTGTTGGCCATACGGCCTTGCCACAAAACTGACCAAATAACGGCCACTTCTTCACCATCAGCCACTACTTGGTGACCCGAGGCCACTAATCCTCGTTCAACAGCATCAAACACTGGCGGACTATTCAGAGCACCGTACTCTCGATATAATTTGAATCTCATATGACCTTATAAATAACTGAGTATTTAATGTCTACGATGAGTAAATTTATAAAAAGAATTACCAAATTGTTAAAAAATCCTGAAACTGTTTTAGTTATAGGAAAAGGGTTTGGTATGACCAAAGAGCTTACACAAATATTCAACACGGTGTTTGTAGTAGACAGTGTTCCGCCTGATTTCAGAGCAAAAAATTTAGTGTATAGACAAGATTTTCGAGATATTGGCCAAATTGGAAACCCTTCGGCTATTATGGTTGACCTAGATAGACTACACGAACTGAATAATGCGGTATCTCTCTGGGCTAAATCAAGACCTTACATTTTAATCGAAGGCAACGACCTAGTAGATAGAGAAAAAACAAAATTATTGTGGATGCACCACTATAGACCGATCGAACAATTAGGTTTATTTCACGCTTGGAAAATGATGCAATGAAAATATCAGTAGTTACTACCTTTCATCAATCGGGATACGACACGTATGGCCGAAATATGATTCAAACATTTCTTAAAAATTGGCCTGCAACTGTAGATCTCCACGTCTATGCAGAAAATTGTCAGGTATCTGAGTCAGCACCAAATTTATTTGTACACGATCTTCATTCTTCCTCTCCAGAGTTGGTTGCGTTTAAAGAAAAGTGGAAAAATGTGCCTAAGGCCAACGGAGATGTTACCGCTGATCCAATAAGATCTAGACGAAAAGACTCAGGTAAAGGATTTAAATGGCACGCTATAAGATTTAGTCACAAAGTTTACAGTATTTTTCATTGTGCTAAGAATATCGATGCTGATGTGTTGCTTTGGATGGACGCTGACACTATTTGTCACAGTCCTATACAGCAACACGACCTAGAAAAGTATTGTCCGTTGGACAAAGATCTATGTTACCTTGGTCGTAAAGGTAAATTTTCTGAATGCGGTCTGTATTCAATGAATTTAAAATCTGAAATGACCATTAACTTCCTTAAAGAATTTCAAAGGATGTACGATCACGCCGAACACGGTATCTTCGACCTAGCAGAGTGGCACGACAGTTTTGTCTTTGACGCAGTTAGAGTAAAATTTCCTCAATTAAAACAATGGAACTGGAGTGAAGGGTTAGTTACCGGTGAAGGGCACCCATTGATTAATAGTTTTTGGGGTGCGTGGTTAGATCACCTTAAAGGCGGGCGAAAAGAATTAGGGAAAAGTAAAAGAACCGATCTTTTAGTTAAAAGAAAAGAAGCTTACTGGCAACAAATTTAAACGTATTGCCTAAAAAACTGCCAGGCAGCGCCAGATCTTAATTCTTCAAAAGTCCAGTGGCACATAGATAGCTTTTCAATCCATTGTTGTCTATCAGGCATTAAGGGATCTTCTAATCTTGACAGATCTGTGTTAGCAACTGCAAATGCCTGACTACGTTGAGGCATAGGATCTGTCAAGAAAGTTGGAACTCCTTCAATAACACTAGCCACACTAGGACTGCTATTGTAAACTACCGTGGCCCAGGCATTGCGTAAATCGTCAACTAGTTTTTCGTTTTTACTTATTGATACATTTTTGTGATTTAATTGAATAGCCTGGATAGTTTTCTTATCTCCGGGGTGTCCTCTAACTACTATATGACGTTTTCTAGAATGAGATCTAATTTGATGTATAGTTTGGTTCAACCAATCGGCTGTACTAATTCCGCCCATTGACCATCCGCCGTTTCGTTGCAGGCAAATTAAAATATAATCTCCAACTTGTCTCCAAGGCTTAAGATCTATGCGTAGATCGTTTTTTATTTTTTGCCAACGACTAGGATCTACATCTTTATCAAAATAAAAACCAGTAGTAGGAAACACTCCGTCAAAACTATAACGAAGATAGGTTCTAGTATTGCCAGGGTCGGCATATAAAAATAGATTGCTGTCTACGATTAAACTACGCTTGCCGTTATTTTTTTGTAGATCTATAGCCTGTTTACGTAACATTAGATGCGGGGCTGTTTTGCCGTGCTCGTGTACAAATCCTTGTATTAGTGCAACATCACAAGGGATAACATTCATACCTTGATGTGCAATTGCCCGGTCTCCAGATGCCATAACTCCTTGACAGAAGTTATTAAGTATCTGTGGTTTTTCTTGATTCTTATTTCCAGGCGGAATGCCGCCGAAGTATGCTACAGCTATCTTAGACATGGTATTTCTTAATTAATTTTACAGCAGTACCATTTAACAATTCTTCGTAGGTAAATTGACTGTAACTTAACATTGCCAACCAACTAGCAATGTTTGGTCTATAAAGATCGTTGATGTCTGATAACTTATTACGAGCAATAGGATTTGTTATGTGTGTGCCTAGGGTAATAATAGGCACACCGGCCCATACTGCTTCTGTAGCTGCGTTTGAATTGATACTTATTACACAGTAATAATCTTCTTCGTTAAGATGCTTAAACAAATTAGGTCTAGTTTTTTTAGGAAATTTTTCTCTAAAAACAATTTCTTTGTCAGTGTGCTTTCTTAGCTCTTCGACTACCCATTTTTTCCAATCTGCAATGTTTACGTGAAAAATATTAGCAGCGAACGACCCAGGTTCTATGACTAATATTTTATCTCCGCCAGTTTTCCAAGGCTTGGGAAAAGTTTTAAAATTTCCTAAACGATCAGCCGGCGCATCAAAGAATTGACCGTAGTGTAGATGATTTTCTACAATGCGATGCCATTTTTTGTTTGATTCAACAAAATTTGTGTAACCACTGTCTATAAACCAAAAGGGCAATTTATTATCAATTTTAGAAATTAATAACTGCTCGTTACCAACGGTGTTTCTAATTAGGCAGTTTTCTTGCGGATTATTAAATTTAGTTCTCCGCACCATAACAGCTTTTGGATCAATTTGATAGCCCACACTTTTGACAAAGTTTTGTTTCCAACTTTTCTTGTATTGATCAAAGATAACATCTTCGCCAATTTTGTCAACGAAGTAATCTAAATTTTGATTGATCAGTTTAAAGTAGAATTTTTTTCTATTGTCTAGCATATCCTTGGCACTGCCCCACCAAGACTTTAGATCTCGTTCGACTGCGCCGCGGATTTTATCTTTGAATTTTTTTCGCATTTTTTCCAAATTAAATTTTGGTTTTTGCTTTTCAAAGATAATATAAGAAATTACTTCACCAGCTTTTTCTTGGTTGTTCCACAGCATCTTTAGTGCATCAAGGTGATCGACCTGGCTGACTAAAAAGTGAGAGATTTCTTTATCGTTTAATAGAAGTTTCATACGGATACCTATTCATTATTCTCCAGGCGTGGCCACTACTAATTTCTTCCATAGTAAATTGGCCGTAGGCTATTGAATGACAGTGTTTTGTTATTTGTTCTAAAGAGGGCTTAAAAGGATTTTTTAATTCTGATAAGTCATAACTAGCCAGTGGACTAGCAGCACAGGGAACCGAAACAAATGCTGGTATCCCGTATAAAATTGATTCTAATGCGGCAATACTATTAAATGCCACAGTAGCATATACTCCGCTGTCAAATGCATCATAAATTGTGTATCCTTGATTTCGTTCGCTACGTGAGCCTTTAATTCGTACTTCAATAGGAAGATCGATATGTTGTTTAATTTGATTGGTAGTTTCTTCTACCCACTGATCATAATCAACATTGTAGAATTTACAGGCTTTAGGGTTTGGCATCACTAACAATATTTTCTTGTTGTAATTTTTCCAACCCTTCCATTCTAATCTAGGATCTTGTTTTAATAACGCTTTCCAACGATCGTCGGGCACGTTAAAAGTTTGATCGTGCTGAAGACCATTCTTTACAATTCGATGCCATTTCTTTTTTCCACTAGTGTTACCGGGACTAGGAAAATTACCTAGGTATCCAGTGTCGACATAATAGTAGTCTCGATTATTTTCAATGCAATTATAGATATAATCTTTTTTAATAACACCGCGAAGTACCAAGGGTTTTTGTTCGTCAGCTTCGGCAGTCACTACATTTCCTGATCCAATGACCAAGAAGTTTTCTATTGAATCATCTTTCATTTTCTAACATCTCTTTGGCCTTGCCATTTTTTAACTCGCTGATGTGAAATTGCCCGTAGGCAAGATGACATCCCCAAGCATATAATTTATCGCTGTTCGGATAATATGGTTCGTTTATTTTACTTAAATCTTGTAATGCCACAGGACTAGCAGCGTTTGCCGGTGCTAGAGTAAACGCCGGTATACCGTGGAATATACTTTCTACTGCGGCAACAGAGTTAAATGTAACCAATGCAAATACATCATCGTCTAAGGCCTGTTGTAATGTATTTGTGGTAATTCTATCTATACGTTGTGGTGCTCGCTCTCTAACAACTACAGGTCTGTCAGTGTATTGCTGAATAGTTTTTACTGTATCTTCTACCCATTGATTCAGATCAATGCCGTAGTATCTACAAGGTTTTTCATCAGGCTTTGCAATTAAAATCTTACGACCGTCTTTCTTCCAAGGCTGAAATGTCTTTTTAAATTGACGGAATCTATCATCGGGTCTATTAATAATTTCACCGTGTTGTAGATCGTTCTTTACAATGCGATGCCAGTATTTCCAACCATTGGGATTGCTAGAAGTTTTTTCATTACCAAAATATCCAGTGTCCATATAATAAAACGTTCTGCCCTCTTTAAGGCATTGCTTCATTATTTTCTTTTTAAGAATTCCTCTTAATACCAACGGATTATCTGATTCTTCAAACTTAAAATTATCCGGATCAATTGGTTTTTCACCGCAGCCGTGAGCAAACAAATTTATATAATCGTCTTGGTTTCCCTTGCTGAGAAATATCCATTTGCTCATAGGCCGTGCTGCTGACAATATTCTGTGTAGATTCTTTCACGGTGCCATTCGTCTCCCATCGGAGTGTTAGCAAATTCGTGGAAGCTAGGCGTACCTAGTGTGTAGTGTAATAGTTTTGCACCTTGGTTAACTCCGTACTCATCTGGCAACCAATTCCACTCGATCGGTAGCTGACCAACTTGTTCAGGCTTGAGCCAAGTGAACCTATGAAGTTGTGCTCCGGTAGATTCTTGTACAAACTGAGGTGTTACTTTTTTATTTGCAGGATGGCCGCAGTTCCAAAGGATTACACTACTCCAATTTTTACAAGGATAGTTTTCGTTTTTAGCACCAAGATATTTTGTTGTAAGTTTTGTTTCGTACTTGTGTTTAACAACCATTACTGCTTTATCTTCTTCTCGCATTTCCCACAGTTTAGTGATGTCATCGCGTAACAGCATATCGCCGTCGATGAAAATTGCCCATCCGTTATATCCTGTTAGATGAGGAACTAAAAACCGAGAATAGATAAAATGATTACTACCATCAGTATGTTCTTCTTTATAGTCTTTAAGTAAATTTAATGCCAGAGGAACTATTGCCACTGGCTGACTTGCATTTCTAACAATGCTGTTCACACATACGTGATAGGCAATTGCTTCTCTTGGATCGTACCCTATAAAAACTGGAATCATTTTCTCTCAATGTCCTCTTCGTTACATTTTTCACCATATTGTATTTCTACAATCCTACAAGGTACATCGTAAGGATTAGTTAGTTGATGCCATTCGTGAACTGGAATTTTATATTCTTCGTGAAGTGCTAACTCAGTTGATGGTAGAGCATACCCCCCAGACATCATACTGTTAACAATAGCCCTACCTTCACTGACAATCCAATATTCTGCACGATATTGATGACGCTGCATCGATAAACTACAGCCTGGATTAACTGTAAGTTCTTTAACTTTCATACCAGGGACTTCGTGTAGCACACGATAATAGCCCCATTGTCTTTCAGTCTTAGGGGCTTTCCATTCTTGTAAGATCCAACTAGAACTATTGGCTTTATTAAACCCGCCAACGCCAAAAGCAAACTCTAGATTGTTGTCATCTAAATCCATTTCTGGAATATTTTCATTAGTTCGATCTCCGCCGTTAGCAAAAACAATTTTGTCGGTAGGATAACTCGAACGCACCATTTGAATAGCACGTTTAGCACTACCGTCGCTGTCGTCGAAGTCGATAACAAAATCAACTCCGATAATGTTGCGTACAATAGCAGAACGTTCTACATACGGCATAAACGGAGCACCTTTCTTACGTGTTAACCACGCATCAGAGTTTACTCCAACAATAAGAATATCGCCTAATTTTTTAGCTGCTTTGAAATAAGCAATGTGCCCAGAATGTAAGGGATCGAATCCGCCGGTGATTAAAACAATTTTTTTCATACTGGTATTTATATGCTATGATAATGGTAAATATTGAAACTTGGAATTTTTATGAATATCGAACAAGCAAAAGTTATATGTCGTGTGCCAGAGCAACAGAAACTAGCACTGGATCTAAATATGCAAGGATGGCTAAAGTATCTATCCGAAGATCAGTTCTTAGAAGAAAAATTAGAACTGTTTAAAATATTAGAATTAGATAAAAGAAAAAATCAAAAAATATTAGATATTGGTGCAGGGCTTGGACACTTTGGGTCTATATCTAAGCACCACGGTCACAGCTATCTTGGTACCTATTTTGGAAGAACTGATCGAGAGCTTAGACCATTTTATCAAGATGCTGGCCTAGATCTTACAGAATGTAAATTATTCCCTAACTATGATAAAACTATCCCAGAAGGCCCGTGGGATTGTATTATAATGATTCGAACAACTTTTGAATTAAATGCGGAATGGACTGTTGACGATTGGAAAGAGTTAGTCGACAACTGTATGAAAAATCTCAATCCAGGAGGACAGCTTTTAATTAAAAGTAATCTTTCTGTTGAAAGAAGAAGTAAGTATGGAAAATTAGAAACACAGTGCCAAGACATTATGTTGACAGCGTTTTCAGAAAAAAGCCCATTACCGTATTGGCAATGGGCTACTTGGCATTGGATTAAAGAGTAGCGTCTTCTAATCCCGCAGTTCTAAGTTTAACAATATTGCTTAACTGCCACTGCTTGATGTCTAGTGCTTTGATAATGCCTAGCCACTTGTTGCGTAGTAAGGCAAAGTCGTTGATAATTTTTTCAAAGTCAACAACGTCTGCCTCGCCCTCTACAAACTTTTCACAGTCTCTAGAACTCAAAGATCTTTGATAATTTTCTAAATATCTGCGAAAATGCTGACTACGAAGCCTGCGAAGTTCGATGTTAAGATATTCTAGAATACCTTCGATTTCCTGAAGTTGGTTAAATCGTGTTTCAACAATGCCTGGCATTTGCGCAGAGGCTTTCTCGATGCTTCCCGCTACACGGACATCTTGTTTTGCTGAAAGTAATTCAGCTTCATAATAGGCCACAGCATCTGGAATATTACTAATATCCTTTGAAACACGATCATACCAATTCATTTAATCCTCATCTTCAT
>JACCDW010598557.1_pt1 | contig 19932 bp, 13 predicted proteins | sample 7449781 | NCBI WGS metagenome assembly JACCDW01 (sample SAMN15323449, study PRJNA562643) | freshwater metagenome | isolation source: river surface water | place: USA:Blue River Watershed | collected 2017-08-18
GAATTTGAGAAAATCATTGGCGTTATTGTGAATCAAGCATTGAATAACACAACCGTTCAATTGAACATGTTAGATGCTCAAGGTTTACCGAGGGAAACAGACATGCCAATTACCCTTTACGATGCCAACAATGGTGTGATTTTGGAGAATTTCATTCATACAATGAACGGCAAGGGAATTCCCGATACGTTGTATCTCGATCCAATGCAAGATTATAAAGTTGTAGCACATACATTGCCTCCTGTGGTTTTAGATAAATTTGAAATTATACCTGGCCGACACAATACCATACCATTGAATACGCCTCAAGGGAATTTATTGTTTAAAATGGGTGGGGTAAACGGATACAATCGATTGTTAGCAATTGTTCGAAAAAACGGCACGTATGAAACTGTGAATGTTCAAGATTTTAATACAACAAAAAGATATATTACAGGGAGTTATGATGTTGAAATACTTTGTACTCCTAGAATTAAATACAACAATATTAGCGTCAAACAGAGTCAAACCACAACCATAGAAATACCTGCTCCAGGATTGGTACAGTTAAATATTTCGAGGGATGTAACAGCCTCTGTATTTCAAAAAATCGAAGGCAAAATGATTTGGGTGATGGATTTTAATTCATCTCAACCGAAGCAATTGCATTCATTACAACCAGGAGAATATATTGTGGTGTATCGCCCAAAAAGCGAAACGCGCACATTGTATACCAAGAAAAAAGAATTTAAAGTTCAATCAGGAATAAATACTCAACTATCGTTATAAAATGAGAAAATACGAAATATTAGGCAATAAAGACACACGCAGTGGCTTTGGCGCTGGATTGTTAGAAGCTGGAAATGAAAATGAGAATGTAGTTGCATTATGTGCAGATTTAACAGGCTCATTAATGATGGATGCATTTAAAGACAAGTATCCAAATAGATTTTTCCAAGCGGGAATTGCTGAAGCAAACATGATGGGTGTTGCAGCAGGTTTGGCAATTGGTGGTAAAATACCTTTTACTGGAACCTTTGCCAATTTCTCAACTGGGAGGGTTTATGACCAAATTCGTCAGAGTATTGCTTATAGTCATACCAATGTTAAAATTTGCGCTTCACATGCAGGTTTAACATTAGGTGAAGATGGTGCTACCCATCAAATTTTGGAAGACATTGGATTGATGAAAATGCTTCCTGGTATGACAGTGATTAATCCGTGCGATTATAACCAAACCAAAGCAGCTACCATTGCAATTGCAAAAATGCATGGACCTGTCTATTTGCGATTTGGTAGACCAAAATGGCCAGTATTTATTAGCGAAGAAACTCCATTTATCATTGGTAAAGCTTTGATGTTGAATGAGGGTACTGACGTAAGTATTTTTGCAACTGGACATTTGGTATGGAAGGCAATTGAAGCTGGTGCAATATTGGCTGAGAGAGGCATTAGTGCAGAAATTATTAATATTCATACCATTAAACCATTGGATGTAGATGCGGTGATTGCTTCTGCTAAAAAAACTGGATGTGTTGTAACCGCAGAAGAACACCAAATGAACGGTGGAATGGGCGATAGCATTGCACAATTATTGGCTTTGAAAATGCCAACTCCATTGGAAATGGTTGCCGTAAACGATAGTTTTGGAGAAAGTGGTACTCCGGATGAATTGTTAGTGAAGTACCACCTAGATAGTCAAGATGTAGTGGAAGCTGCAATTCGCGCAATCGATAGAAAGCGTTAACCTATTCTAAACCTTATGCAATTTTATCAATGGCCTCCACAAGGGCCATTTTTTTTGCGCGCGAAATTTTTATTTTTTTCAGGTTATTCATGATCACCTCTTCATGGTTGTATGTTACAACATGGCTTAAATTAACTGCATAAGAACGGTGTACACGAACAAAAAAGTCAGGGAAATCCTTGGTAATGGATTTGATTGTTTTTGAAACAGTATAAAATTTTTCTTTAGTATGAATATTGGAATAAGATCCATAAGCTTCTATAAATAATATCTCTGAGAAAAAAACCTTTTTGAGAGATCTGTAATCTTTAATGATTAAATAAGCTTTATCAACATTTAAACTTGAATTCGCTAAATCGATCTTTAACCGATCTTTTAACTGCTTAAATTCTTCTTCTAAATTGTGTTCTAGGAAATAATCGAAATAACCTTTTTTAATGCAATCTATTGATGCTGCAGTGTCTCTTGAAACCATTATGTATTTCGTGGTTTCGTCTTCAATTGAGTAATCAATATCCGAATCTTTTAGTTTTGCTGGGCAATCAAAAACCAATGTCAAATTCTTTTTTGTAACATTCTTTGTATTAGAAGTTCTATCATCAATTCTAAAAAGGGGTAAGTATTGTTTTGATAATTCAACAATTCTATTCCTTAAAAAAGGTTCATGGATATTTACAGTGATTTGCATGATGACTTCATTTTGATTTGTTTTTTCACAATGTACTTTTATTAAGTTAAAATGTGTTATTTACATTTTATATTAAATAGACATTGTTCTACAAATTTATAGTGTTCGTCATAGCACACTTTAAATACTTTGTATGAATTCCTAAAATTGAACTTTTTTTTAATTTAAATTATTGACATTTATATTGTTAGAAATTTGGTTTTTGTAAAACTGAACATGTTAAATATGTTTTTTATGTTCATAATCTTGTGTTATTTCGTTCTATTGCTGTATTCCAATGGTGAAACGCCAGTGAGTTTTTTGAAACTAACATAAAATGTAGTTCTAGAATGAAAACCAGACATGTTGCCAATTGCTTCGAGTGTATACTTTTTATTGGTATCATTTTCAATCAAGGCAATTGCATGTTCAATACGCATTTCAGAAATAACATCTGGGAATGACTTTTTTAGTTGATTGTTTAAAACAAACGAAATGTGGTGAACAGGAATATTGAAGTGAACACTTGCTTTGGCAAGTGAGAATTTGGTGTCTTTATATAATTGAAGTTCTTTAATTTCCTTGATAATTGATTTTGCCAATTGAAGTTCTTTGATAGTGTCTTCATTCAGTTCAATTTTCTCAGTTGCAAATTTTTCATTGATGTTTTTAATTTCACGAAAACCATTTAAACTCGAATTTAAATCAATTGACGGTGGAAATTGTGTCTTGTTTAATTCTTGAATCCTAGGAATTCCGTACAATAAAATTGGATTAAAAAAGATAAAAGCACATAATAAAATGACAGCGCCAGCAACAGAAATAAACGGTATTAGAGTAAGGTTAATTTGGTTTGTATCGGTTAATAGGAATTTAAAATTGTAAAACAGGGAAAGTGCAGTTGTTAACACAAAAATGCCTAAAACCATTAAAAAATATTTGATCCATTGAAATATTCGCCTTTCTACTAATTTATTGGTGTTGCTCACATGAGAATAATAATAACGCCATGAGAATAGCAAATAGAATGTATATAAAAACATTCTGAACAGATAATTATACTTAACTTTAAAAAAGACTCCCTCAAAGTTGCCATATTGTGGGTAGTTGTTAATTACAATTAGAGCCAATTTTTTAATTTCTGCTTGACTCAAAAATAAAGTTGGAGCATTGTCTATGATGCTAATAAAAAAAGGTAAAAGATGGAGCAGATGAATTGGTTTATATTTAAATGACTCATTTAAATTCGTCACAACGTAAAAAAATACTGCCGGCGGTATTAAATAGTAAATTGGAGTGAAAACTCTTAATCCAACAGGAATGTATATTAGAGTACCTGTAATCCCTAAAAAATGAGTTGCAGCATAAAAGAAATTTCCGAAAAGTATGATTAGTAATAAATTACGTAATTGTTTGTTTCCTTTCTTTTCTATGATAAGTGCAACAATTACGATCAGAGAAAAAATTGAGGCAATGAGCAACGTTGCAACAGCTGTAAGTTCTGTATTTGAAAAGCTACGTGACATATTTTTAGGATAAACAAATGTAACGTTTTTGTATGGATTTCGGTTGTCTGTTGAACATTTAGGTGCTATATCTTTTGTATCTTTGTTCGCCAAATAGTATATGAATACAAGAGATATAATCCATGATTATTGTGAGTTAGAGCCTTTTAAAGAATTGATTCAGTTGGTGGAAAAAAACAATGAAACTATTTTTCTCCAAGGTTTAAGTGGTTCTGGTGGTGCATTAACAATATCATCCTTGTATTCGAGTTGCCAAAAACCAATGATGATTGTGCTTCCAAATAAAGAAGAAGCATTGTACATGAAATCAGATTTAGAAAATCTCTTGATTGGTGAACCTATATATTTTTTACCAGAGACATTTTTAAAACCTTATCAGTTCCAACGTGAAAACGCCATGGCTGTACAAGAACGAATAGAAACATTGAGTTCTATTCGTAAAAATAATAAACGTATCATTGTGACTTATGGTCGTGCCGTTGCTGAATTTGTAATCGATAAAATCCAGTTGACACAAAATTCATTTGAGATTGCAAAAGGTCAAAATTTAGACATAGATTTCTTGTTGGAATTTCTAGAATTAAATGAATTTGAAAGGGCTGACTTTGTTTTTGAACCTGGTCAATTTAGTTTGAGAGGTGGTATTGTAGATTTGTTTTCGTTTGCACATGAATTTCCATTTCGTATTGAATTAGATGGAGATACCATTGAGAGTATCCGTTCCTTTGATGTGAATAATCAACTGTCTTTGAAGGAAATGGCTCAATTTTCTTTGGTGCCTAAAATCAAAGCAAGTACGGAAATTAAAAAAGCGTCAATATTCGAGTATCTTGAGCCTGAAACACTTTTGGTTACATTAGATTCATTTTTGCAATTTGAAGAATTGGCGAAGGGCTGGGAAACCTCATTGCAAAATTATCAATCGGCCATTGATTTAAATTCATTAAATGTCCCTCCACATCCAAAAGAAATATGGATGTCGCCAAAGGAATTTGTAAACCTACATTCTCAATACAAACGAATTTTCTTGGGTGGCGATAAGCCTTTAGATAAATTTACAACCGTTTCTTTTAGACAAGAACCTCAGCCAATTTTTAAGAGAAATTTTGAAATGCTCAAGACTTGGTTGGCTCAAAATCAAGAAAATAAGATTCAAACTCTTGTTTTTAGCGACAATAGCCGTCAAATTGAACGTTTACAAACTATCTTAAAAGACACTGCGATTGAGCACGAATTTGCTCCAATTTACGTTGGTCTTTCCGGGGGATTTGTAGACCACGATGCAAAATTGGCACTAGTTACAGAACATCAATTGTTCGATAAATATTACCGTCCTCGTTCACGTCAGCAATATTCCAGCTCGAACACTCTCACCATGAGGGAATTGAAGAATTTAAAGCCAGGAGACTTTGTGACTCATATTGATCATGGAATTGGTAGGTTTGCTGGCCTTGAAAAGATGGAAATGAATGGCGTGATGCAAGAGGTTGTTCGTTTGGTTTACCGAGATAACGACTTGCTGTATTTGTCGGTGAATAGCCTACATAAAATCAGTAAGTATTCTGGCAAAGATGGCACAGCTCCAACGATGCATAAACTTGGAAGTGGGGCTTGGGAAAAGCAAAAGCGAACCACCAAGAAAAAAGTCAAAGACATTGCTCGAGAATTAATTGCGTTGTACGCAAAAAGGAAAAAGGAAAAAGGATTTGCATTTTCACCTGATAATTACCTTCAATTAGAATTAGAAGCGTCTTTTTTTTATGAAGACACTCCCGATCAGGCCAAGGCCACAGAAGATGTAAAAAGAGATATGGAGAACGAACAACCTATGGACCGTTTGGTTTGTGGGGATGTTGGTTTTGGTAAAACCGAAGTTGCGATGCGTGCTGCATTTAAAGCAGTTTGCGATAGTAAACAAGTTGCTATTTTGGTTCCAACTACAATTTTGGCCCAACAGCATTATAGATCCTTCAAAAAGAGATTCGCAGGTTTCCCTATTGAAGTGGATTACTTGAATCGATTTAAGTCAACCAAAGAGCAGAAGGAAACTTTAGAAAAGTTAAAAAATGGAAAGGTAGATGTGATCATTGGAACACACCGAATCTTAGGTAAGGATATGGAATTCAAAGACTTGGGCTTGATGATTATTGATGAGGAGCAAAAGTTTGGAGTTGGAGCAAAAGAGAAATTAAAGGCCATTAAAGTGAATATTGATACCCTTACCTTAACAGCAACTCCAATTCCAAGAACGCTTCATTTTAGTTTAATGGGTGCACGAGATCTCAGTGTGATCAATACTCCGCCACCGAATCGACAACCGGTACACACGGAATTGGCTGCATTTAGTCGCGATCTTATTGCGAAGGTTGTTTCCGATGAAATGGACCGTGGGGGTCAAGTTTTTATGGTTCATTCTAGGGTGAAGGACATTTATGAACTGGCGAATATTGTGAGTTCTGAAGTTCCAGGTTGTAGGGTATGTGTGGCACATGGACAAATGGAAGGGCATGAGCTTGAAGATGTGATGGTGAGATTCATTGAGGGTGAATACGATGTTTTGGTGGCTACCACCATTATTGAAAGTGGGTTGGATATACCAAACGCAAATACCATTATCATCAACAATGCTCACATGTTTGGATTGTCGGACTTACATCAGATGCGTGGAAGGGTAGGTCGATCGAATATAAAAGCATTTTGTTATTTATTGTCGCCCCCAATTTCAACATTGCCTGAGGACTCGAGAAAACGCTTGAGAACGCTTGAGGAATTTAGTGAATTGGGAAGTGGATTTCAAGTTGCCATGCGCGATTTGGATATTCGAGGTGCTGGAAATTTATTGGGTGCTGAACAAAGTGGGTTTATTTCAGAAATGGGATTTGATATGTATCATAAAATTTTGGATGAAGCGGTGAGAGAGTTAAAGAATGAAGAGTTTAATGAGATTTTTGATCATTCTGATGACATCAAAAGTAGAGATTGCCAGATTGATACCCATTATGAAATCTTGATTCCATCAACATATGTTTCACAGACAGCTGAAAGATTGAGTTTATACAGTGAATTATCGAACATTGAATCTGAACTTCAATTGAGAAAATTCTCTGAGCAGCTGATTGATCGATTTGGTAAGTTACCTACAGAAGTCATCGCGTTAATTGATTCGGTTCGTTTAAAATGGGCGGGAAAAGATTTAGGAATGGAAAAAATTGTATTATCGGAAATGCGCATGAGGTGTTATTTCCCTGGTGATCCAAATGCTTCTGTGTATCAAAGTAATGCGTTCGCCGAAATTATGGGCTTTGTGGCGCAAAACCAATCTAAATTTGCTGTAAAACAAACAGATAAGGCATTAATTGTTCAGGTAAATCAAGTAGGCAATATTTTTGAAGCTTTACACGTTTTAGGGGAGTGGAAAATGTATTTAAACAGAAACCTCTCTAAAGCCAATGAAAATTAAGTTATTTATCTTATTGAATCTTTTTATAATGAACCAAGTGAAACTTAAAGGTCAAAATTTGCCCACTCACAATCCAGATTTGCCGTTTATAGAAGCGAAAAAGAGCCAATGGACAGGGAATCCAATTGTCAAAAAGCAATATCAAAACCATGAGTTTCCATATACTCCAGAGTTTAAAGATGTTCGTAAATGGAAGTCTCAAAAAAATCCCTATGAAGCTCAAAAGAAAATCGATAAATCCAGATTGAAAATTGCCGAGCATGCCGAAAAGGAAATTTTGGACACTCAAGATGGTCTATTTTGGTTGGGACATGCAACGTTTTTGATTCGTTTGGGCGGCAAGACATTTATCACCGATCCTGTTTTAGGGAAAGCTTCTGGAATGATGAAGCGTTTTTCAGATTTACCGATTTCTCTTGATAAATTGCCTAAAATCGATTATATTCTAATGTCGCACGATCACCGCGATCATTGCGATAAGTCAAGTTTAAAGTTCATTGCCAAAAGAAATCCTGGTGTTAAGTATTTTTCAGGTTTGGAAATGGATAAAATCATGAATGATTTTTTACTTGGAGCCAAGGGTCAAGTGGCAGGCTGGTATCAGCAGTATACTTTGGAGGGACATTTGTTTAAGTTATGGTTTTTACCCACCCGACATTGGTGTAAACGTTGGTTAACAGACACCAATATCCGTTTGTGGGGATCGTTTGTGCTTGAAATTGATGGTTTTGTGATTTATTTCGGTGGAGACAGCGGATATGGAAGCCATTACAAGGAGATTGCAACCTTGTTTCCTAAAATTGACTTAGCTATATTAGGGATAGGTGCATTTGAACCAGAATGGTTCATGGAAAAAAATCATTCCTCACCTCAAAAGGCATTTCAATCTTTTATAGATTTAAACGCAAAATATATGGTTCCCATGCATTATGGGACGTTTGATTTAAGTGATGAGCCCATTTGTTTGCCTGGAGAATTAATTAAGGATATTGCTGTTAAAAACGAAAAAACCCAACAAGTGCTTGTGCCTTTGTTGGGTCAAAATATTTTAAATCTGATGAAATAATTTTATTTCTTCATGATATTGGTTAATTCTTGAACTTTTGCGTTGTATTTTTCTGAATTCTTAGTTGAATTTGGTTTAGATACTTTAGACTCCGTTTTCAATGTGGTTGAGTCATTCGAAAGTGTATTTTTTACCTCGGTTGTGGGGTTATTTTGAACCACCTCGGTTGGTGTTGTATTTGTTGTTGTTTGTTTATTTGTTACCTCTGCAGATTTTGTATCCACTTCATTTTTAGCGGCTGTTTCAGTTGATGCAGCCGGCGATTCAGTGATTTTGTTTTCTATTGAATTTGTGTTTGATTTGGCTTTATTAGGATCAGAAACCGAATCTGCAGGTACAATTTCAAAACTTGGAGCTTCATTTGTAATTTCTGATTCATTATTCATTGATTCACCTAAGAAACCATAAGGGCAACCATTGTTCGATAAAACGCCAAATACTTGGCGACAGCTATCTCTTTTGTCTGGAACACCATCATTGTCTTTATCTTTAAGCATCCCAATCATAAAGTTTAAACCAAAGCTCGCTGCAACAGTAGAGGCATTTCCAAAATCTGTTGCTCCATACACATCGCTGATATTGAAAAACGGCTGAATCACACCTAAATTGAGACTTGCCCCAACACCCAATCTGTGTTGTGGGAAAGAGAAATCATATAGGGTATAGGTTGCTCTAAAGTCAATGATCTCACCAATTTCTTGATGCACACCAGTTGAAATAAATGATTTATTTCCCAAAACACCAAAACCTGTTCCAAACAACATTTGGACGTTGGTTCTTTTGAAAGGAAAGAATTCGATACCAATTGTAAATCGTGGTTTTAATTTCGTTGTATAACTCGAAACAGAAGTTGAATTTCGCGCAAATTTGGAGTTGAAAGAGTCGCTAATTTGAGTGAAAATATCATTTGAATCGTTGTTATTCATTTGTTTGAATTGAGTTGTGTCTAACCCTTTGAAAACCCAAGTTGCAGGGGCCATTGTGTGTTTCATTGCACCTTGATCCCATGTAATACTTCCAATATTTTGAATAGCCCCAGAAATTCTCAACTTTTCATTGACTCTGTAAACACCTCCAATATCAAATGAAAATCCACGGTTACTCGACAACCCAAAATTTGATAGTCCATCTGTTAATTTGGTGTTTAGATTTGCTTTGTATGCAGAATCAAGTAACAATGAAGGATCAACACCTAATAAAGAAGTTTGAGCATCAAATTCAGAGCTTAAGGTAAGTTGATAAATAGATGCAACACCAGTGTCAGTTCCAATATTCACATAGCCTTTATTCATTGCAATATTGGCAATTCCATTCAAATAAGCCATGTTTACGCCAATTGAAAGTTCATTGTTGATTTGTCGGCCGTAAGTAATTTGGTTTTTCAAATAACTTGTAAACTGAGTACCACTTAAATCGATGTTAGCATCTTTCCCGATGTAAGCAGCATTTCCAAAGAATGCTAAACCGAATAAATCTCTCGGTAATCTGAGTGCACTTTCGGTAACCATACTTGAATTGAATCCGAAAAATGCTTTTTTACTACGAATTCCGAAATTGAAAAGTTCAGTGTTTGAAAGAATATCGGCACCGAATTGATTTGAATTCCCTCTGATTAAATTTGCAATAGATGTAGAGTCAGATTCGTTTTTATTGAAAAAGGTATTTAAATTCACTTGATCAAGTGCAAATGAATTCATGGATCTAAATCCAAATGTGAATTTATATTGTGGTAAAAATCCAGGGTTGGCAAGTGCGGATTGATGTAAATGTCGGTTGTTAAAATCGAAATTTAATTGTGCGTTTACTGAAGTGATTGCAATAAAGGCAAGTGCGGTTGATAGAATTCTAAATTTCATCTTGTTCTTTATTAAACAGTTTTACCTCTAAATGCAATTGAAATATCTAATTTACAATCGGTATAGATACTCACCGGAGTGTTTCCACTGTTGTAAGTGTTGAATTTGGTTTTGATTAAAATATACTTGCATTTTTGATCATTCAACTTAATGAGCTGTGCCCTATTGAGTAGGATTGACGACATGTTTTCAGTAGATTTAATCACTCTTCCATTGGCATCAGGTTCGCCAGACAATAGTAAGGTCACATCCTTCAATGAATCAATTTTTACATAATTTTGATCAGCGAAGATTAAATCAATTGTGCCACCCATCGGAAACCCATTGATTGTCTTAATTTTTAATTCTAAGAATGCAAAATCCGTTTTACCTTGCAATGATTCATTCACATCAATTGAATCGGTTAATTCAAAATCTTTTGCAGTGAATGTCATCGGGATATCTGCATCAAATCCTACATTGATGGAACTGGTATTGACAATGTGATCTGTGTATCCTTTAAATCCGTTTGGATTCATTACTGCTTTACCTACAATATTGAATTTTGTTGCTGGCATCCCTAAACAATTTACAATATTTGAATTAGATTTATTGATAGGGAATGTTTGAGATTTCATTTGACCTTTTTCTGCAATGGTTGGAAAAGGGAACTTCATGGTATCAACATTCATTGGTAATGTTTGGTTGTTTTTATCGAGACTTGAAATATCTAATTTCACCATAATCGGTACTCCAAATGAATTGTCTACATAAACATTCATCATCGGATTTTCAATTTTAATTCCTTTTCCAAGTTCTGCTAATTGGCTAACATCTAAATCGTTGATGTCGATATTGAATGTTTTAGATCCCAAATAACCATCTAAATAAGCAAATTCAGCATTTGCCGGGTCAATGGTGATTTTAATATAATCAGATGAGTCAAAATTAACCATACCAGTAGAAGCTTTAATGTTTGTGGCTACGTTTGCCCTAAGAATATTGTAATTTTTAGAAACGTCGGCACCAAGAAAAAGATTGGCATTGCTAAAATCGATGTTGTTATTTACAGTGTTTTTGGCAATTGCATTAATATTAATCGGGGCCAATGGAATTGAAGATTTGGTCGCATCAGGAAAGTCAACAGATAAAGTAACATCGTTCGAAAATTTAGATTCGGTGGTTACGGGAACATTTGCAGAACCAAATAAAATATTTCTCAAACGGGCATCATTGGAAGGGTCTGATAAATCAAGAACTAAGCTCTGTGTTCCAATATTTTGAGCCGGAATGATAGCTCTACCGCCGGTGCAACGCATGTTGTTGGCTGTCACTAAAAATTGGATGTTGTCGGTTGTGTCAATCATTACAGGGTTTGCCGATTGCGCTACATCTGTAACTGGCATAACATAACTTAAATTATTGCTTAAAGTTTTACCAGCCAAATTAATACTGTCGGAACCGGTGGTTCCAGCAGCGATGTTCATGATTTTCACAAAGCCCAAGTCATGCGGAGTTGGAAGGTTATCAATGATTTTAATTTGAATTTCATTGATTGTTGTTGGTAAGTTATTTACAATTGAAAACTTAAGGAATCCTTTTGAAATTTTCAAATTTTCATAATTTGTATTTTGCGCCAAATTTGTTGGGGTTGTTGACGTAGATGTCATGGCCGGAAAAATATCATTGGTACCATGTTTTGCTCTAAAAACAGCAATGGTGGTTGGATCAGTCGACGGAAATAAACTAAAGATTGTAATGTCTGAAGATTCATTAATATTCGGAACTGAAATTTCACCCATGCTGTACTTAACAGTGCTTGGTTTCAAATGAATGTCCTTCAAAATTGAATCTGCAGTTAATAGGAATACAGAATCTTGTTTGAATTTAAGATGAATGAGTCCATCTGGATCGTATTTGATGATATCACTTTGTTTTAAAATTTCCCAAGCTTTTACCTGTGTGGTTGCAAGTGGGGTTAAAATTTCTGGACTAATTCCATTGTTGTACTTGTTAAAGTCCAATTCATTTTTTTTACATTGTGTATTTAAAAGCACAAGAGCCAAAAAAAATAATTTGGAAATTTTGTTGGGTAGTTTCATTGTGTTAAGTTATTGGTTGTGATTATATTATTGATATGTGATTTTAATTCTGAATCAAATTTAAATGAATCATTTGAAATATAAAGATAAACTAATTAAATTTCATTATTTTTTAATCAATGAAATTGAATCCGGTTGAATGGTAATGTAACCTTGTTTATAGAGCGCACCGATGGTTTGTTTAAACGTTTTTTTACTCATTTGAAGTGTATCCTTAATTTCATCCGGATCGCTTTTATCCGACAAATGAAGATATCCATTGTTTTTGTTTAAGGTATTTAATATTTTCTCAGCACTACTGTCAACTTTACCTCTACCCAAACGTTCGAGACTTAAATCGATTAAAAAATCAGTACGAATATTTTTTACATAACAAGAAAAGATATCACCAACATGAATTGGTTTAAAAGTTTCGTTGGCATAAATGATTCCTCGGTATTTTCCTTCCACAACCACTTGCATTCCTCTTTCGGTTTCTTCAAAAGCCATTACTTCCACTTTTTGGTTCATGCTTAATTCAACTTTATCAACTTGAAGAGATTTTTTAATTTTGGTTGTACCTACCAATCTATCCGATGCAAAATCGCGATAAACAAATATCACATACCACTGACCAACAATCATTGGTCGGTTCTGCTCTCTAAAGGGGACTAAAAGATCTTTTTCTAAACCCCAATCCATGAATGCGCCAACTCTGTTGACTTCATTCACTTGTAAATAAGCATATTGATATACTTCAACTTTAGGAATTAAGGTGGTTGCTACAATTCTATCTTCTGAATCTTTATAAACAAAGACTTCAATAGGGTCGCCAAACTCGTAAACAAGCGGAACATATTTATTTGGTAGTAGGACTTCGTGTTGTTCTTCATCTTCTAAAAACAAACCGAAATCGGTGAGTCTAATGATGGTTAAAGTTTGGGTAATTCCGATAGTAATCATTTGTCTTGCAAAAATCGTTTATTATCATCAGAATATCGTAATTTTTAAGTGAATGAACTCGAAATTCACGATATTTGTTTGAATCATGGAAAATGCAATTGTAGAACTTAAGCAAAAATTTAACGAACTAGAACCGTCATTGTTAGAAGAAATTTCGGATGTTGGTACATTACGCTTTGTGAAATCTGGCGAAACGGTGATGCGGACAGGTCAACATTTAGCCTCTGCCATGCTTATATTATCTGGTTCTATTAAGGTTTTTAGGGAAGGAGAGGAAGGCGGTGATTTTTTCTTGTATTACATACACCCCGGTCAGGCCTGTGCCATGTCATTAACCTGCTTGAAACATCAAGAAACAAGTCAAGTTTCGGCTGTTGCGGTTGAAGATTCTACATTGCTATTTGTACCAATGACAAAAGTCAATGATTGGATTCGCGAATATAGAACGTGGTCAGAATTTGTGATTCATACCTATCGAACCAGGTTTGAAGAAGCCTTGGCAGTGATAGATAACGTTGCTTTTAGAGGGATGGATGAACGATTGGAATTTTATTTGAAAAAGCAAGTTGAAAATTGCGGTTGCAAAGACTTGCAAATCAATCATCAAACCATAGCAAATGATATCAATTCTTCAAGAGAAGTAGTGTCTAGGTTACTCAAGAAAATGGAACAACGAGGGTTGGTTAAATTACATAGAAATCACATTGAAGTGATTGAACTCTAACTTTTATTATCTGATAATTGTAATATCTCCTTGGTAAACTTGTAGTTCACCTTCAGGACTTAAGAATGTTGCGTGATAAACATATGCTCCAATAGGGCATAGGTCTCCATTGTAGGTTCCATCCCAAGTTTGATTGACATCGGTTGATTCAAATAAAATTTGTCCCCACAAATTATAAATCATGATGTGGTATTTACTAATTTGATTGGGAGTTCTGAGTCCAAAGCCATCATTCACACCGAGTGTTGATCCTGGGGTGAATGTATTTGGAAACCAATAAAGTGGCGAAGATTTAACATAAATTTCTTTCGTCATTGTATCAGCGCAACCATATTGGGTGTTGGCAATTAAGGTAACGTTGTATTTGCCATACATGTCGTATGCGTGAGTTACGAATTTGTTATTATTGAAAAATCCATCACCAAATTCCCATGACCAATTTTCGTCGAGCTGCGACAAATTATTAAATGAAACTGGGTCTGTAGCATGCAGCTCTGTTGGAGAATAATCGAAATTTGCAACTGCTCTAGGGTAAATTGTGATGCTTTGTTTTGCGGTGTCAGAACAACCAAAAGAGTTGTAAACAATCATTTGTACATTGAAATTACCATAATTGGAATAGGCTACGATTTCGTCTTTATTAAATGATTTTCTGTTGTTACCAAAGTCCCATAAATATTTGGAGATACTTCCACCACCAGGTGTAGAACCATTTGTAAATGTAATCGGTGTGTACTGACAATCATTAGAAAAACTCATGTAGGCATAGGGTTTAGGTGCAATGAAAATATCTTTCGACATTGTATCCTTACAACCATTTGAGTTATATACAATAAGATGTACGGTTGGAACACCCATTGCTCCATAGTAATGATTGGTTTTCTTTCCTGAACCATTGGATGAACCATCACCATAAATCCAAGTTTCACTTTTGAGCATTCCGCTGCCAGGGAAACTAAAAGATTCAAATTTCACAAGAGAATTTTCGCATGTGTCTTCGTGAGTGTAATTGGCTCGAGGTGCAGATAAAATTTGGATATTTTTAGAAGCAGTATCTTGACAGCCACTCATTGATCGAATCACAAGCCTCACATTGTATAGCCCCGCGGGCGTGTAGGTCGTAAAAGGATTTTTAGCTCCACTAAGTTTTCCGTTGCCAAAATTCCATTGCCATTGAACCACTTTGTCGGCTAAAACACCAGAATTATCTTTGAAAAGAATACTGTCAAATTCACAGTTTCCAGATGATGTAAATGCAGCTTTGGGATAAGGAGTTGTGTCGCTCAATGTCCAAATTCCGGAGAAATTATATCCCGCTTTGTAAACAACCTCGTTATTTGTTGTGTTTACATTGCCTAGCACAGGATAAAGCCATTTATTCACTCCTGAATTGTATTTGATTGCACCAATATTTGCTTCATTGATGGTATTGTTGGTTGTAACTAAATCGTTATTTGCATACCCAAATGTAAGCGAGACATCGGGTGTTTTGGCATAACCATTGTCCGCTATAATCCAAAACCTGTCGATTAAACGAGCCGAATTTTCGCCATCACATTCGTTATCGGTATTAAAAACACCTGTTGGCATTGGACGATTGTTAGGAACTGGAACATCGGCAGTGTGGTATGTTGCCACTGAAATGAACCCTGAATCTTTGTTTTGAACACCAACTGCATTGCACGTAGCCGTAAAATTGATACGTTGAGATAGAATATTTATAAAAGGAATGGTAAAAACAGGACCTGTGCTTCCATCTCGAAGATTCCATTGAACCTTTCCATACCCAAATCCAGGAGAATTTTCAGAAAGTATTCCCCCTGTTGTAATGTATGAAATAGCATTAGGATTTCGATTGTTAATGATTAAGGTATTGTTGTTAAGTTGAAGGGTATTCGCATTTAATCTTAAAATTCCAGTTCCCCCGCCATTAAAGCCACCACCAACTAAAACAGACTGTGTCATTGTTTTTGTACCAGTTCCAATGAGTGCTAAATCTGGAAAATGTGTGATTTTACTACCGCCAATATTTTGAAGTCCTCCAGTAAATTCAATTCGACCGTCGTTACTCGTAAATAAGGTAGTATTACCTTTATTTGTCCAGTTGCCAACCACTTTCATTCTACTGTTTGGCCACATCGTGATGAAAGCATTTCCTGTAGCTTCATAATTTCCATTTGCACCATCAATGACAACATATGCGCCATCTGTAATGACGATATTGCCACCAGAATGTATGAGTCCTTGAGCATTCAAATTCAATGCCGCTACAGATACAATGGATAGGAATAACTTATTGAAATTCATAGAATTATACTCGGTTATTTAGAAGTTTGTTTTTCTAGCTTCTCCAGTAATTTTCTATTCAACTCAATTAATTCTTGATTTTGGCGTTTTAATTCATCAATTTGAACTTGTTGTTCTTGAATTGCTTTTACAATTGGAACTACGAAGTCGCCATAGCGAAGTCCATAATAGTCTTTTTCATTTTTAGGGACATCGATACCGCTGAAATTATAACCAATTTCTTTGGCTGCAGCTTCAACGTCTTGTGCTAAAAACCCTGAAGTTTTTATCTTTTCTCCATCATATTTGCTATCCCACTTATTTGTATCGCTGTAATTGATGAAATCATACATTTTATGGATGTCAACATTGTAAGTTACAGGTTTTAATTTCATAATGAAATTTAAACCTTGAACATCTGACTGTATATTCTTTTTGAAACGTGCATCGCTCAATGTTGTCCATCCCACAGTGCCACCAATACTTGTCATGGAAGCATTTCCAACCCTAACCATATTGCTTGCAGTAGAGGACGCACCGTTTCCAAGCGAAACAGTATTTGAAAATCCAGCAGCACTAGGCCCTGCCATGTAACCCAATGATGAATTATAATAACCAGTATAATTTAAGTAACCGGTATAATAACCCAAACCACAGTTATAATATCCAGTGGTATTATAGTAACCTGATGCGTAACCCACAAATGAGTTTCCATATCCGAGTGAATTTGCACTCATGCTATATGAACCCAATCCTGTATTATATTGACCATATGTATTTGCTCCTAATGCATAATAACCTGAAGCAGTGTTAAAAGATCCGCCTACATTATATAGTAATGTATAAATTCCTAAACCTGTATTGTATGTTCCGTTTGTGTTTGTATACAAACTCCTAAAGCCAATACCCACGTTATAAGAACCGGATGTATTACTTCTTAAAGGCTCGTAACCAATTCCAACATTATAAGTTCCAGTAGTATTGTTGTATAATGAACTCGCACCAACCGCACAATTGTATGAACCAGAATTGTTATCATACATTGCTTGCCATCCAACTGCAGTGTTATAATAACCGCCTGAATTACTGTTCAAGGCATCCTTGCCCAACGCAATATTTGAGTAACCAGAAGAAGAATAATTTGCACGGTATCCAAGCGATAAGTTATCATTTGAAGGATTCAATTCACCATACCAAGTATTGTTAACTCTAAATCTTAATGCTACATTGTCTGTGGTACCAATGAAATTGTTATTTGCATTCAAGCCTGAATTACCAGTGGTTCTCCATTGGCTTTTAAAATGAACAACACCGCCATTTTTAGAAAGGTACAATGAATCGTTTGATAATTTTAATGTTTGAATTTCATTCAATGTATCATTATCAATTAACTTTTGTTTTGCAACTAACGTAACTTGACCATAATCATTGATAGTCACAATCGGAAATTCATTCACATTACCATATGTTCCCATTGTAACACCCGATTTTTTAATGTCAATATTTCCTTTACCTTGAACAAAGCCACCTGACAATCCTGCACCAAAAGTGAGTGATCTCATTACAGGGACCCATTTGTTTTGTTCATAATACCAAAAACCAACCGTATCATCTGTTTGATAAATCATCAATCCATTCGATGGGCTGGGTATCAGAAATTTCTGAGCTCTACTAAGGCGAGGTATTAACATTCCTTTGTTGGAAGCACTAACATCTAACATTGCTGAACTATTTGGAGTAGCTCCAGTTTCATTAATCCCAACATTTTGTCCTAAAACTTTAGAACTAAGAGTGAACAATATCAAAATGATAAAAAAATGTAGTCTTGTTAGCATATTTTTTAGTATTGGTTTAATTCTAGGCCGTAAATATAAGAAAAAAATAAAATAATTGATACTATTGGTTTGATTTTGAAGCAATAATCACAAATTCTGAATGGTTTAAACGTAACCGATTTAAACTGGTTTCGTTGTTAAAAGACCAAAATAATGGCTCAAATCCATGTTTCGATAAGATTTTTTTAAAGTTATTACCGTAAAGTCTTAAATGATCAAATTGCCCCAATTTTTTAATTTTTTCTTTGGAGGTCCAATCCTTGTTAGCCTCTATTGTGTTCTCGATTTCTAGAGAAATTGGTACTTGTAAAATTGCAAAACCACCTTTTTTTAAAACTCTTCGAATTTCTGAAATGGCTTTATTGTCATCTTCAACATGTTCCAAAACATGGTTGCAAATGACCATGTCAAACTGTTCATCTTCATATTGAAGTTGCTGTACATCACCGTGTACAACAGATTTGTCATAAACAAAACGATAGCCTTTTGCCCGATAATCGATCCTCGTAACGTTTAAATGAAATCTAGCTTCAATAATTTGACTTAATTGCTTTTCCGGAGCAATATGTAACAAGGTTTTATTTTGGAGGGATATTGAATTGTTCAATTCTTTGAAATACTCAAAAATAAGTCGATCTCTATCAGATGAACCACATTTTTTGCAGTCAGCATAGCGTTTGCCTGCACCAATGATTTTTAATTCACGAATAATCGGGTAGTTGTGTCCTCTGGGCAAGCACTTATTGGCTCTGAAACCACAGAGATTGCACTCGAATTTTGTCCCTCCGAAAAAAAAATCAGGTATAAAATCGTAAAGATTCATTGAATTCTCAAAAATAGGGGAGAATTGCTAGAACATGGAAATTATTTGGTATTGATTTTAAAGGGAATGTAAAGTGGACAAGTTCCAACAACAGCGGTAGAGGTGAATACAATAGCCAAAGCTGTTAAAAGATAATATTGAAAGCCAGAAACGGCATTGTTAAAGATCATCATCGCAAAAACCAAACTAACGGCAATGCGCAAAATGCGGTCGAAACTTCCCATGTTTTTAATCATCATAAAGCAAATTTCTTAAATCTAACATAGACGAAAAATGACGAATGTCATAAAATAAAAAAAAGGCTAACCATTTCTGATTAGCCTTTAAAAAAGTGAATGATTAAATTATTTAACGGCCACCAATTCGGTGTCGAAAATTAAAGTTGCATTTGGAGGAATAACCCCACCTGCACCGCGTTTTCCATAACCCAATTCAGAAGGGATAATTAATTTATATTTACCACCAACTTTCATGAGTGCAATACCTTCATCCCAACCTGGAATCACTTGACCAACACCAAGTTTGAATTCGATAGGTTCGTTGCGAGAGTATGAATTATCGAATTCACGACCATCCATTAATTTTCCGCTGTAATGCACAGAAACGGTTTTACCAGCAACAGCTTTAGCGCCATCGCCTTCTCTTTCAACAACATACCATAATCCAGAAGCTGTTTTCTTAGCGTTAGGGTAGGTAGAAGTAATCCAATTTTCAAATTTCATAGCTGCTTCTTTTTCAGCATCAGCTAACTTCGCTTTCATTGCATCGATTAATTTTTTCATTGTAGCATCATCGGCTTGGAATGCATTTGCTGCATCGCCTTTTCTATAAATTGTTAAGGTTTCAATGATGTCATCTTGTTTAATTGCATTTACAACATCTTGACCAGTAATGACTTTTCCGAAAACAGTGTGCATACCATCTAACCATGGAGTGGCAA